>Ga0079301_1000123_pt1 | contig 38714 bp, 30 predicted proteins | sample Wag4_2014_7_11_3_FD_74797 | JGI IMG/M metagenome (GOLD analysis project Ga0079301, IMG submission 74797) | Fresh water mixed with fracking chemicals microbial communities from Ohio, USA - Utica-2 Time Series FC 2014_7_11 | ecosystem: Engineered > Industrial production > Chemical products > Input... | reverse complement strand
TCGTCCGGCCATCCGCAGCGACCGCCTCCACGTTGTAACGCCCAGCGGGAACGGACAGCGAGAAACGCCCCGACGCATCCGTCACCGCTTCCGTCACCGCCAGTGTCCGCCTCATACCGGGAGACGACACGCCCGCCCGGGCCAGGACGGACCACGCGGATAGCTGCCCCCCTGCATGATTCGACACCAGTGAACCCGAGTTGTTGCTGACCAGGGGGTTCGCACGGCTGTCGAGGAGCCCCGAAGGGACCCCCTCCGGCACGGACAACGCCTCGAACATCCGCACCCGCGCACCGGATACCGGATTGCCCGACGCATCCAGCACCTGACCTCGACCTGACTTGACCGGACTCTCAGGCGAATTACCCGTCAGGGTCGGAAACGGTGGCCGATCGGACGGCAGTTGAACCTGAACGGGTGTCTGACCATTCCGGAGAGGAGCCAGCTGAAAACGGGACGGGCACCCCAGCAGGGCCAGACTCACCCCCATGACGGTCAACCAGCGAGCGCGCATGCAACTTCCTCGGGTGGACAGCACCCACATGCCATACCCGGATCGGTCAGGGCTTTTCAGATGTGACATGCATCTTCACATACGGTCACATGCGGGGTATAGAGAGGTCGTCCACCTTCCCCCGACCCCGGGATGGCCCCCGTGAAACTGCCTGAACCCGAGCTGATGCGGCTACTCGCCGCCCTCCTGTCGCTGCTGATCGCCTCGCAGGTGCTGGGAGGCCTCTTCCAGCGCTGGCGCCAGCCACGGGTGATCGGCGAGATCGCGGGAGGACTGCTGTTCGGCCCCACGGTCCTCGGGGCACTCGCCCCGGACGCGCATCATGCCCTCTTCGCGGCCTCGTCGGCCGAGAAGCAGGTCCTGGGTTTCGTATTCTGGCTGGGGCTGATGCTGCTCATGTTCTGCTCGGGCCTCGAGACCCGGAGCGCCGTGAACCGGACCGAATGGCGCACGACCCTCTGGCTGACGGCCACGGGGACCGTCCTGCCCCTGCTCGCCGGGTTCTGGGTGGCCGGTGCGGTCGATTTCTCTCCCTGGTTCGGCCCGCGCGCCACCCGGCTGACGTTTGCCCTGATCCTGGCCAACGCCCTGGCCGTGACGTCCATCCCGGTGATCGGCAAGATCCTGTTCGACGTGGGCCTGACGGGGACCTCCTTCGCCCGGGTGGTCCTCACCACCGCCATGATCGAGGACATGGCCCTCTGGGTGATGCTGTCCGTGACGCTCGGGCTCGCGAGCGTCGAGACCGCGAGTCCGTTCGCGATAGCTCGCGGGATCCTCGTCACGATGGGGTACTTCGCCTTCTGCCAGGTGCTGGGACACCGGATCTACGACGGCATCTCCCGGGCCCGCTGGAACCCCTTCAAGACCGCCGCGGACGGCATGCCCGTCTTGCTGGTGTTCATGGTGACGGTCCTGCTGGCCTACCTGCTGGGGGTCAACCCCATCTTCGGGGCCTTCCTGGCGGGGCGCGTGGTGGCCAGCTCGGAGCGCATCGCCGCGACCACCCGGGACCAGATCAAGGGCTTCAGCTTCGCCTTCTTCATCCCGGCCTACTTCGCGAGCGTCGGGCTCCAGCTCGATCTGCGCCACGACTTCGACCTCGGGCTCTTCGGGGGCATCCTGCTCGGCGCCTGCGCCATCAAGGCCGCCTCCGTCTACCTCGGAGCGCGGCTGGCCGCCCATCCGCACGCGACGGGCGTCGACCTGGCGATCGCCATGAATGCCCGCGGCGGCCCGGGCATCGTGCTGGCGACGGTCGCGCTGAACGCCGGGCTGATCACCGGGGGGTTCCAGGCGATCCTGATCCTGCTCTCCCTGGTCACGAGCCAGATCGCCGGGTGGTGGCTGCAGCGCCCGTCCGTCCGGGAGGCCCTCGTTCGGGAAGCCCACGGCAGGGAAGCGCCCGTGACCTGAACAACCCCGTCCCCCCATCAGCACCCGGAGGACCTCGCATGGCGGATATCCGCGTCATCGTCAACCGACACGCCCGCAACGGTGGCAAGCGCAGCTTGCTGGAGCGCGTCGAGCGCGAACTCCGCGATCTCGAGGTCCGGATCCTCGTGCCCGACACCTACGAGGACCTCGAGGCGTGCGCCCGGCAGGCCGTCGAGGAGAAAGCCGACGGAGTCGTCGTGATCGGGGGCGATGGCACCATCAACGCGGTGGTCAACCAGCTGGCCGGCAGCGACGTTCCCCTGGGCATCGTCCCCGCCGGGACCGCCAACGACCTGGCGACCTACCTGGGGATCCCCAGGGACGTCCGCAAGGCCTGTGCCGTCATCCGACGCGGCAAGGTCCGCGAGATGGACCTCATCGAGATCAACGGACGGTACTTCATCACGGCGGGGGGCATGGGGGTCGTGAGCGACACCGCCGTGGGCGTGAACACCCTGAAGGCCAGGGGAGGGTGGATCAGCCGGCTCGCCCGGCGTCTGGGGAGTCTCGTCTATGTCCTGTACAGTTTCGGGCTCCTGGCCGGCGCAAAGAAGATCGTGAGCGAACTCGAGGTGGCCGTCGATGGCCAGTCGCTCGGTCCGGCGCCCTGCATCGCGCTCTTCGTCAACAACCAGCCGTCCCTCGGGAAGACCGTGACGCCCTCCCCGGAAGCCCGGACGGACGACGGCCAGCTCAGCATCTGTGTCATGCGCGAGCGCAGCCGGCCCGGCGCCATCCTGACGGTGATCCTCATGAGCCTCCGCGGTCTGCACACGCGGCGCAAGGACATCGACATCGTCGTGGGGAAGCAGGTCGAGATCCGCAGCCCGACCCGCAACACCTTCATCGGGGATGGTGAGGTGCTCGCCCACACCGGGCACCTGACGCTGAACGTCCTCCCGCGCGGGATCCGCGTGATGTCGTGAATCAGCGGGCTGCCACGGTGGCAGACGGCTGTTGCAGGACGTGATAGGCATCGAGACGCAGGCCGCGATGAACGGTCGTCCCCCCCCCATGCCATTCGACCGTCACATCCACCGTGCCCCGGAAAGTCCCCAGTCCGAAGTGCAGTCGCGGATCGTCCTGCGAGCCGAACCCGTTCATGGCGTGCACCTCCTGGACCTGGCGGAACACCCGTCCCTTGTCGCTCCAGGACACGATCACCTTTGAACCGATGGCCTGACGATTCGTGACACGACCGTCTCCGATGAGGCCGATGCCGAGCCAGGAACGCCTGGCCATCAGGTCATTCCGGTAAACGGACGGTGGTGCAAACTGGTTCGTGATGACGACGTCAAGATCTCCGTCATCGTCGAAGTCGGCGAAGGCGACGGCACGTGAGTTTTCGGGATCGTCGCAACCCACCTGGCGCGCGACATCCACGAACTGATTTTGCTCCAGGGGGCCCCGATTCAGGTAGACACGACGGGGTTCATCCGGATAGATGGTCCGACCACGCAGGTCTCCCCACATGTCAGCGTAGGTATGGATCTCGGGGCCGGACTGCATGAGCTTGTGATTGACGTACCAGTAATCGGTATGACCGGCATAGGCCGGATTCCGATCGAGCCGGTCGTCCACCATCCCGTTGGCCTGAACGAGATCCACCCAGCCATCGTTGTCGAGGTCGCCCGCCGCAGCGCCCCACCCGAACCGTTTTTCATTGAGCACGCCACGCGTGCCCGCTTCGTCCGACCACTCCGGATGAAAGGGATCCCGCCCGGCTTTCAACATCCACAGGAGACTGCCCTCGGCCTGCAAGGAATGGTGGACGTTCGATACGTAAACATCCTGGTAACCATTCCGGTCGAAGTCCGCGACCGTCGCATTCATGCCCTTGTAGGTATCCCGGCCGATGGCACCGAACATCTGGCCTGCGATGCGTTCGAAGCGTTTACCCTCGTGATTCAGGTAAACATCATCCGGACCGAAATCCGAGGCAAGGTACAGGTCCGTGAAACCATCCTGATTGAAATCCGCCGTACCGATGGCGAGGGTCCAGTGGGTCTCGGGCATTCCCATCTTCTTGACATCCAGGGCTTCGAAGCGGCCATCACCCAGATTGTGGTACAGGGCCTTTTCCCCGCCGTTGTCGGCATCGTGCCACCCGTTGTGCATGAACCGCATCATCCGGCGATCACCGGGATAGGCTGGTCGGGGGAGGTCGAAAATGTTGAGCGGTGTGGGGCGGGAGTATCCGGGGATGAGCGGATTCACGGAATTCCCGACTATCAGATCGAGGCGACCATCGGCATCGAAATCGAACCATTGACCGCCAAGGCTCATGGTGTGCCCGGTCACTCCCGCATCCGACGTGGTCTCCCGGAAGTCGGTCCGCCCCGTTTCGATCCGCATGTTGCGGAAAAGACGGCTCTTACCGTAGCCGAAGGCGAGAAACAAGTCGGCGTCACCATCGTCGTCGAAGTCAGCAAACGATGCGCCAGAGGCCAGCCCGAAGCGCCTGGGGTCTCGTGTCACGGCCGCGATCGCCGGCTGCGGCAGGCGCTCGAAACGAAAGTCTCCCTGGTTTCGATAGAGCACGCACCGATCCTCGGGCTGCTTCAGGGGGTTGGTCAGGAACAGATCCATGCGGCCGTCCCCGTCCACATCAGCCACGGCCACGGCATCCCCGACCGAGAGCAGCCACTTGGCCACATGCTGAACCCGGGGATCCACCTGGTGAAACAGATCGCCCATGCGACTGTCGATACCGGTCCTGGAAGCCGGAAGGGCCGACAACTTGAACGGAGGATCCACCTGGATATAGGGGTGCAAGACGCCCCTGTAGACGCCCATCAGGCCCGCTCCAAGCGAGGCACAGGTGGCAAGGCGACCGAACCACTGCCTGGACAGCAGGGATGCTTTCACGTGAGACAGGACTCCGGCACGGAGTATTTCGCGCCCGTGAAGGAACAGGAACTTTCCGGTGGCCATGATCAAGGCCGCGTAAAAGAACGTGAAAACACTCTCCTTGAGGTGCAGGTAGAGGTCCACGAGGGTCAAGACGAACGCGAAGGCAACCTGACCCCGGGGCGTACGAGGCGAGGTCTGGGGGTCCGTCAGCATGTAGAACGTGAAGATGAAGAACGGTGCAGAGGTCAACGTACCGAGAAAAAGAGCTTCGGGGGGCAGGTGGTAGCGCATGATGTGGGCCCGGAGGGCAGTCTGGACCAGGTAAAACCCGATGAACGAGAGAATCAGGGCCGTCCGACGGATCCGGAAGGCGAACATGCTGAGCGCGGCCATCACGATGAAGGCCGACATGGCCAGAGAACCGCCCCACTGGTAAGCAGGGGCCGTCGTGATGAGGTCACGACTCAGCAAGAGAGACGTCGCGACACCGAACATCGACGGATTGAAGACGTGACGCCCCTTGAAGGTCAGGACGTATTTTGACCCGATGGTCAACAGGACCGGGAAAAACAGGATGACGTAGTCATGGGAGTAGTTGAGCAGCAACGACAGCGAGGTACAGCTGATCATCGCCGAAAGCGGGACGATCTTCTCGCGCCGGAAGACCCAGGCCAGGATCATGTCCAGCAAGCCGCCCGTCAGGGTCGTGAGGGCAATCTGCCAGGGATTTCGATTGAACCCGAGGACCGTGCAACCGAGCACGGCATACGTGATGAGGATGCCCAGAAAGGGAATCCTCGGATCGTCAGGCCGGGGAATCTGCCACCCGCCGGAGGACGGCCTATCTTCTGTCACCGACGATGGGGCCACCAAGGTCGTCGCCATCACGAACCCTCCTCGCCTGATGATTTCCGTGCCAGGATGCGATGCGCGATGGGCCGCAGGTTCGCGGCAGACAGTTCGGCCAGGCAGACGAGTTCATCGCCGTTCACGTATCCGGGGTTGCGTTCCTGAAAGAATCGAATGTGCGGGTCACGCAGGCGCGACTCGCTCACCTCGGCAAGATCGGGGACGAGACGATCCTTCCCGCCCGCGAAATGAAGAATCCCCTTTTCGGGATTGTAATGACCGGGATACTTGCGTTCGGCAAGGGCACGCATCAGGGCTGCTTCGAACTTCGGGGTCGGCACGTCATGCCGGGGGTAGAAGGAGTTGAAGTAAACGGGCAGGAACTTGTAAGTCCGGTACCCCTTGGAAATCAGGAACCAGAACAGTCGCCGCCCCGGCATGAACTCGGTCAGAGAGAAGACGAAACGTCCCCACACGCTGGCGAGTTCCGCCTCTCCCCAGAAATCACGGTGGACGATCGTATCCCCGCTGAACACCGCCTGGATGACCTCGCCCTCGACCTCGACCTCGAGGAGCATCAGCGTCGAAAATCCCTGCAGTTCGCCGGAAGTCCGGTCGCTCAGCAAGACGACCCAGCGTTTCTCATCCAGATCGGCCTCGAAATCAGGCCGGGTGGCACCATCGAAAAAGGTGCTCAGGAGTTCGAACATGCGATCTCTCTGGCTTACGGTCAACTCGTCAGGGGTCAGAACCAAGCCTTGCAGTCGCATGCTCTAATGGTTACCCGAAGCTCCGGAATTGACAACCCGGAGCCTCTTTCTGAGCGTTCATCGCCCCCCCCACGGACCTGAACGAAATCCGTCATGGAGTATGCCCTCCCGATGCGACCTGCCCGTTCCCGGACGTTGCTTCTGGCCAACACGCTCACGTGGCTCGGCACGGCAGGGGCTTGCCGCAGGTTCATGCACGCGCAGTCGGATCCGGAGGGCCACCAGCGCGCCACCCTCCGTCGTATCCTGTCGAACCAGGCGAGTTCCAGGTACGGACTGGCGCACGGCTTTTCCCGGCTGCAGAACCCGGACGACTACCGGGCAGCCGTACCGGTCGTGGATCATGACGATCTCAAACCCTGGATCGATGCCATCTGTCGCGGTGAGCAGAGGGTCCTCACCGCCGACCCCGTGCTGATGCTCGAGAAGACCAGCGGTTCGACCGCCGCATCCAAGTACATTCCTTACACCCCATCGCTGCGACGCGAATTTCAGGTCGCGACGTCCGCGTGGATGCATGACCTGCTCCGGCATCGCCCGGCTCTGAGAAACCTCGGTTCGTACTGGTCCATCTCTCCCCTGGCGCGGGAACGCGAAGTGACCGCAGGGGGACTGCCGGTCGGCTTCGAAGATGACACGCAGTACTTCGACCCACTTGAACGCTGGATCTTGAAGCAGATGATGGGAGTCCCGATGTCCGTTCGCGACATCGCCAGCATGCGAACCAACCGGTACGTGACGTTGCGCTGGCTTCTGAACCGCGACGACCTCGGACTCGTCTCGGTATGGAATCCCAGTTTCCTCACCTTGCTGGTCGAGGCTGCCGAGATCGAGGGCGATCGCCTGGCCCGAGACCTGCGCGAGGGGACTCTGTCTCCCCCGGATACCCTGGAACCGGGGCTTCAGGCGCGGCTGGAACACGGACTCGTCAAACGTCCGAAGACAGCGGAGCGTATCGAGCATGCGCTCCGCGACGGATACCTGCTCGGTACCGAACTGTGGCCAGACCTTCAGCTCATCAGTTGCTGGACGGACTCGGTCGCGGCCCTCTCTCTGCCGACCCTGCGAGCCCGCTTCCCGCAAGTCGAGATCCAGGGGAAGGGATTGCTGGCCACCGAGGGGGTCGTCTCGATTCCGCTGCTCGGTCATCCAGGAGCGGCTCTGGCACTCGATAGCCACTTTCTGGAGTTCCTGCCCGAGGGCGCCAGCGCCACCGGGACGACCAGGCTCGTCCACGAGCTCGAGGCCGGGCAACGCTATTCCGTGCTTCTCACCACCGGGGGGGGGCTTTACCGCTATGCCCTGCACGACCTCATCGAGGTGGTGGGCTTCCTGGGACCGAGCCCGCTGGTCTCGTTCGTGGGGAAGGCCAGACACATCAGCGATCTGGTCGGGGAAAAACTCTCGGCCCTGCGGGTGGGACAGGTGGTGGAGGGCGCATTCGACGAACTGGGCATTCGCCCGTCTTTCGCCATGCTCGCCCCCGAATGGGGGCAACAACCGGGGTACCACCTCTTCGTACAATGGCCCGATGCGACGGTCGAAGCCACGGAAGCCCTCGCACGCCGGGTCGAGAGGGGCCTTCAAGAAGGGCATCACTACCGGTATGCCCGTGACCTGGGTCAGCTTCACGAAGTCAGGGTCGTCCCCGTCGGGGCCGATGCCCCTGCACGCTACCTCGCGGGCTGCATGGAACTCGGCCAGCGACCGGGGGACGTGAAACCGACCTACCTGCACGCCAGTTGCGGATGGCGAGAGCGGCTACTGCCCGCTCAGGTGCCAGCCGAAAGGGGGACTCGTGAGTGAAGCATCTTCCGGTGCACGGCTGCGGTGGGCCACCGAGGAAGACAACGAGGCCCTGATAGACCTCGTACGCCAGTGTCCGATGCAGGGAGACTTTCACCTGTTTTTCGACCGGAGCCCCGACTACTTCGCCCTGAGCCGCATCCAGGGGGCCGGAGCCCGCGTCGCGGTCATCGAGGCCAGCGAACCGGGACGTCTGGCAGCAGCGGCAGCACTCGCCTCCTACCCGCACTGTCACGTGAATGGTCAGGTCCTCCCCGCTTTCTATGCGTGCGACCTGAGAGTCGCTCCCGATCAGCGCCGCAAAGGGTACGTCAGACGCCTCCATGACTTTCTGACGGAATGGGGGGTCTCACAGGGCGGGGCCCTGGGTTTCATGGCCGTGCTGGCCCAGAACAGGGCGATGGACAGCATCCTCGGCGGCCAGCAGGGTCGTCACATCTACAGACCCGTCGGGACGATGGCCAATTTCACGGTCCAGTTTCTCCTGCCACGGAGAGCCATACCGGGGATCACCATCCGGCGAGCCACCGAACGCGACGTGCCGGAGATGGTGGAACTCTGGAACCGCGTGAACGGGGCGAAGCAGTTTGCCCCTCGATGGTCCGAAAAGCACGTCACGGCTGCCATCGAGCAGGCTCCCGGACTGGCCCTGGACCAGTACTGGCTGGCATACCGGCAATCCAGGCTGGTCGGCCTCTGCGCCACCTGGGACCAGTCTTCGTTCAAGAGGATGACCGTGCTGGGGTATGGCCCCACCATCCGGCGGATCCGCCCCTGGTACAACCTGGTGTCTTCTGGCCTTGGCCTTGCCCCCATCCCGCAACCGGGGGCGCTCCTGAACTATTTTTACGTCACCCAGATCTGTGCCGAAACACCGCGCGACCTTCGGGCCCTGTACACGGCCATCTACAATGAAAATCGAAAAAAGGGGTACCACTTCTTCGACACGATGCTGGACCGCCAGGACCCCTTGATCTCGGCACTGAATGGCTTCATGGCACCGTCGGTCGACATCCGACTGTTCGCGATGGACCCCCTGGAGAGGTTCGGTGACCAACCCCTGGATAGCCGACCTGCCTATTTCGACCCTTCCACCGTCTGAATGTCTACCGGGAACGACCTCTTGTCCACGTCACGACCGAACTGGTCCACCTTCGTCGCACCCGCCAGCGTCGCCCTGGCCATCCTGCTGATGTGGCAGGCGGTATGCCATGGCCAGGCCATTCCGGAAAGCGTCCTGCCGACTCCGGCGCAGGTCGGGCTGGCGCTCCGGGAAGAATTCGAGTCAGGCCGGCTGGCTCGAGACGTGGGAGTCTCGATGGGGCGGGTCCTCGTCGGTTACGTGCTGGCCGTCGTTTTCGGCGTCCCTTCAGGCCTGTTGCTGGGCGGCATCCCCGTGCTGAGGGCAGCCTTTCTACCCGTGCTCAATTTTCTGCGTTGCCTGTCTCCGATCACCTGGATTCCCTTCGCGATTCTCTGGTTCGGAGTCGGGCATGCCCCCGTGATCTTCCTGATCTTCATGGGAGCATCGTTTCCGATGGTCCTGGCCACCTGCGTCGCCACCACACGCATTCCAACCATCTACGGACGCATAGCCCGGGAGTTTGGCTTGCGGGGCCTCTCGCGATGGTCCTGGATGGTCCTGCCAGCCGTGCTGCCGGACGTGCTTGCCGCCATGCGTGTCTCCATCGGAGTCGCGTGGCTCGTGCTGGTGGCTGCCGAGATGGTAGCCGGTCAGGACGGTCTGGGATTCGCGATCTGGGATGCGCGAAACGGCCTGCGCCCGGATCTTCTGATCGCTGAGATGTTCGTGATCGGCGGAATCGGAATCATCCTGGACCGTTCGCTGGCCACCCTGGCTCGCCACCCGTTCGTGAGGTGGGGACATGAACGCTGACCATCTGCGCGTGAACGACCTGACCTTTGCCCACGGCAAAGCGGCTCCCATCTTCGAGAACCTCAACCTGGCAGTCGCACCCGGGGAAACGATCGGAGTCATCGGGCCGTCGGGCTGTGGAAAGTCGACCCTGCTCGCCTTGCTGGGGGGACACCTGTCGCCCACGGCGGGCAGCATCTCGGGACCTGAACGGCGCCTGACGGTCCACCAGAAGGACGGCCTGTTCCCCTGGCTCACGGTTGCGGGCAACGTGGGTCTCGGGATTCGTGACCGGACGGATCGAGATGAGGTGGTGCGCCGCTGGATCAAGGCGGTCCATCTGGACGGTTCCGAACATCTCTACCCCCACCAGCTTTCAGGAGGGATGCGCCAGCGCGCGGAGATCGCCCGAGCCCTGTGCGCCGGGGCCGACGTGTTGCTGATGGACGAGCCCTTCTCCGCGCTCGATTACCAGACCCGGATCGTCATCCGTGGCGAGATCCTGGCCCTGCTGGCCGAGCATCCGATCACGATGATATACGTGACTCATGACATCGAGGATGCGCTACAGCTCGCCGATCGCATCATCGTGCTGGCAGGCCGTCCCGCTCGCATCACCTGCGAACTGACCATCTCGGCCCCGCACCCGCGCGATCCGATGGATCCCGCTCTGGCCCGTGCGAGCCGGGAGATCCTCGCGGCGCTCTTGCCATCGTCCCTGGATCGATCCAGCCAGCCCGGGAGGACACCGTGATTCGATTTGCCCTGCTCGCCATGCTCATCGCCTCTGGATGGCGGCCCCAGCCGGCTCTGGCGGCGAGGGACAATCTGACCGTCGGATTCTTGCCCGTGACCTGTCACCTGACATGCCCGGTGACTGACTTCGCGACTCGCACCAGTCAGACGACACGCTTCGAGTCCAGGCGATACACCGATTATCCGACGATGGCTGAAGCCATCAAGACGGGACGTCTGCAGGCGACGTTCATGATCGTGCCGCTGGCCATGAAACTCCGGGAACAAGGCATCCCCGTCAAGATCGTCTACCTGGGTCACCGGGATGGTTCGACCGTCATCGTGAGCACGAAGCTGAAGACCGTGCGCGACCTGCGGGATCTCCGGGGCAAGACGATCGCCATCCCGAGTCGCTTCAGCAATCAAAACCTCGTGCTTCATGCGCTGATGGAAAAACAGAAGATGGCGCCGGACGATCTGCATTTCGTCGAATTGCCACCGCCGGACATGCCTCTGGCCTTGCGAACCGGGGCAATCGACGCGTATTTCGTCGGCGAACCGCACGCGGCACGCGCTGAACTCGAGGGTTCGGGGAGAGTGCTGCACCATGCCAAGGACATCTGGCCTGGATTCGTCTCGTGCGCGCTCGTCGTCCACGAGCACCTGATGCGGGATCATCCCGCGATCGTCCGTGACCTGGTGCGCGGGGTCTCCAGTTCGGGAGAGTGGGCGGAAACGCACCGGACCGGTGCCGCCCGGATCGCGGCACCCTACTACAGGCAGGACGAGAAGTTGCTCCGGTACGTGCTCACGCAGCCACCCGATCGGGTCAGCTTCCGCAAGCTGACCCCGACGGACCAGGACCTGAGGCTCATCCAGACCACGGCGCTCAAGATGGGCATCCTCAGGCACGCCGTTCCCCTGTCGGACCTCCTGGACCGGAGTTTCATCCCCGCCAGGATTTCCCCCGCATCCATCGCGGATGGGGTGTCAGATCCCTAGATCCAGAAGGCGATCTTCTTTTCCAGGGGGGGGAGGGGCGTGTCCTCCCCTCGTTCTGCCTGATGCCGCAAGGATTCGATACACGCGTGGATGACGTCGGCTTCGGTGGAAGAGAACCTCGGTCCATCCTTCTCGATGTTGTGGGTCTGATTCCGCATGATGGCGACATCCTGCTCGATGACACGCCGGGTATACCAGGCGAGAAACGGGCGGAGCAGTTTCGTGAACCAGCCGAACCGGTAGGCGATCGCCGTGTAAACCAGGGACTCGTGTTCCGAGATCGGGGTGATCTGGGATGCGATGACGAAATGACGATCCGTTCCGTACCGGTAATCGACCCGTGTCACGTTGGGCATGAAGAACCTGTCGGTATGCGTCATGGGCAGACCATCCGGATTCAGGGCCCAGTCGGCGAAACCGATACCGTCTCGGTGCAGATACTCGACTTCCACGGAGTTCACCGTGCGCCGCACGATCGCCTCGCCGTGGACACGCTTCCGATTCCGGAACCACCGGGAATGGACGAAGACCGTGTGAGGGACGTCCATGAAGTTCTCGACGAGATTCGTCACGTTGCCTCTGAAGGGCGTGATCATGTAGTAGGCATCCCAGCCATCGGTCCGGTAGTAGGGCATCGGGAACGGTTCCTCGACGACCCTGGCGGGATTTCCCATCCAGACCCACACCAGGCCGTGAGCCTCCCGGGTCGGAAACGACTCGACCCGCTTTCCCTCACGCAAACGCCGCTCGCCCCCCTCGCTGGGGATCTCGACACATCGACCCTCGCGGTCGTAGGTCCACCCGTGGTAAGGACAGGCCAGACATCCGTCCCGGACCTCCCCCTCACCCAGACGTGCGTTACGATGGGCGCAGCGATCGATCACGGCAGCCGGGTGCCCTTCCGCATCGCGAAAGAGGGCCAACCCCACCTCCATGATGGTTCGCTGGAGGGGAACCCCGACGGTCAATTCGCGAGCGGTACAGGCCACGTACCAGTGCTCACGCAGGCTGCCACAGACATCTCTCATCGGAGGCGTTCTCCCGGATGGACGGACACCCGAATAGCATACCGGAGAATCCGAACGTGACCGTGAAGCGTCACCCACTTCCTGGACCCGGAACCCGGCCGCTGATCGGCCATGCACCGGAAAGCCTGGCTGACCCTCTCGGCAGCCTGGACCGGTGGGTGGAACGGTACGGCCCTCTGGTGGGTGTGCGTATCCTGGGACAGCCGACGATCATCGCGGCGGCTCCAGCGATGGTCGAACATGTGTTGCTCGATGCCGCCTCACGCTATACCAAGGGCTTCCAGACTCAACGCCTGGCAAGTCCGTTCGGTCAGGGGTTGCTCGTCAGCGACGGGGATCTGTGGCTTCGCCAGAGAAGACAGATGCAACCGGCATTTGCGCGGGAACACACCGCGACATACGTGGCACGGATTCCTCGCGTGGCCGCGAGCGAGATCGCGAACTGGAGTTCACGGGGCGACGAGATCGAGTTGACGGAAGCCATGATGGACCTCTCCCGGAAACTGTTCGTCAAGCTACTGGTAGGAAACGACGTGGCGGGTGCAAACCTGCACGCCGATCTGGCAGAAATCCAGTACCACTTCGCTCACCTGCTGAACTGGCCCTCGTGGGTACCGACGCCCCGCAATCTCCGCTTCAAGCGGGCCCTGGACAATCTCAAGGCGTTCATCGCCACGACCCTGACGCGAAGACTGACCGAGGACACGCCACGAGACGACATGCTCGGGATCTTGATGAGTCCCCGGAACGGGACGACCGCGATGCCTCTCGACCGGCTGCAAGACGAGGTCCTTTCGCTGTTCCTGGCCGGACATGAAACCACGGCACTCACGCTGACCTACGCGGTGGACGCGCTCGGGCGTCATCCGGATGCCGCGGCGCGGCTGCAGGCGGAGATCGATTCGGTCATCGGAGATCGGCTCCCGATCCCGGAAGACCTGCCGAACCTGCAGGTCACGAGATGGACGATCCAGGAAACGCTGCGCCTTTTCCCTCCGGTCTGGGCCATGTTCCGGGACGCTCTGGAGGACGACTCGATCGAGGGGCACCGGATCCCGCGGGGAAGCCTCGTCGTGCTGCCGCAGTGGACGATCCAGCGCGATCCCGGACTGTTCGAAAGGCCTCTGTCGTTCGAACCGGAACGATGGCAGGACGGACTGGAAAGACGACTCCCCCGGTTCGCGTACTTTCCTTTCGGCGGTGGCTCCAGACTGTGCATCGGAAATCATCTGTCGATGATGGAGGCGACCTTGCTCCTGGCCTTGCTGGTGCAAATGTACCGGTTTCAGCCCCTGAGCCCTGCTCCTCGCCTCCGGGCGGCCGTGACGCTGGTCCCGGCAAGCAAACTCAGAGTCCGTCTCGAACGGCGCGGATCTTTCCTGGCCACCAGTTCCAGCGCCCGATGAGCACCATGAGGCTCGGAACCAGGAACAGTCGGGTCACGGTGGCATCGAGGATGACCCCGGCGGTGAGGCCGAAGCCGAGCAACTTGACGGGTACGAGATCGGTCGCGGCAAAACCGGCGAAAACGATGGCCATCAGGATCGCCGCACTCGTGATGATGCCCCCGCTGCCACCGAGTCCGGTGATCACGGCCGCCCGATCATCCAGACCCGCCTCGTGAGCCTCCGCGATCCGCCCGATCAGCATGACCTCGTAATCCATCGACAAACCGAACAGCAAACAGAAAAGCATGATCGGATACACCGCAGGAACCGAAGGGATGGATGCCGGGAGGCCCAGCCAGGCCGCCGTCACGGGATGTCCGAAAACGGCCAGCGTGAGTCCCATGGCAGCCAGAACGGTCAGGGCATTACTCAGGATGGCCTTCACCGGGATGAGGATGGAACGGGTCTGGGCGACCAGCAACAGGGCCGTGAGGACCGTGATCGCGAGGGCCATGGGAGGCATGGCGGACCGGGCAGCCGAGATGAAATCGAGTTCGATTGCCGCGGGTCCACCCACGTCGATCCGAGCATCCCCGAGGGCACCCGGGTCGCCCCAGGGCCGGGAACGAAGCTTGCCTGCGAAGGCCCGGACCTCCCCGTAGGTGAGGTCGTGGCGCGGGATCACCTGAATCAGCGTGGAATCCCCGTCCCGGCTGACGAACCATCGAGCCTCTTGCGGAAGACGTTCCTGGAGTCCACGAGCACCGAGCATCCGGGCAGCGAGGGCGATTCGAGCCAGATAGCGGGGCGTCACGACTGCCTGCACCTCGGCGACCTCGGCCTGTCGCTGGAGCCAGCCGGATATCGAAGACAGACCATCGAGGCGTCGTGGCGCGAGTATGCCGCCCGTACGCGGAGGCACTTCCACCATGAGATGGATCGGGAGCATGGCGCCGGAATGGCCCATCAGCCTGGCCGCATCCATGCCCCGCACGGATTCGAGGGAGCGGGGAGCCAGGTTGAACTCGGGCATTCCCAGACGAAGGCCGAGAGCAGGGAAACCGAGCACCAGCAAGCACCCGATCGACACCAGCAGGGCCGTCACGGGTCGCGAGACGATCCAGCGAGCGCGTCTTTCCCACCGTGCGGTGGCTCCTTGCACGCGGCCAGCAAGCCATCTCGGTCGATCCAGAAAAGAGCCCGATACGGCCACGAGTGCGGGGAGCAGCGTGAGACTGGTCATCCAGGAGGTGAGCGCGACGACGGCACCGCCGATGCCCATCCCACGGCATTCGTCGATGGGGAGCAGAGCAAGGACCACGAGGCCGGCCAGAACGGTGCCAGCCGCCGTCGTGACGATCGGTGCGCAGGCTGCGGTCGCCCGCAGGAGCGGATCGGGCAGCCCGCCGGCCAACTCATCCCGCCGGCGCGAAATCAGGAACAGCGAGTAATCGATGCCGAGCCCCAGACCGAGCATCGTCGCGACGTTCGAGGCATAGACCGACAGGGGCATCACGCGTGCCAGGAGATCGAGCATGCCCATCGCGAGGACGACGGCTCCTGCTCCGGACAGGAGTGGCATCAGGGCGGCACCGGGTGTCCCGAAGGCAAGCATCAACGTCAGCAGGAGGAACGGCAAGATCTGGGTCTCGCAGTCCCGCGTCACGCTGGAACCGTGCTGGACCAGATCATGGCTCAAGGCAGACGTCCCGGTGGTCAGGGCCTCGACGCCAGGTGGTGTCTCGCGCGCGAGGAGGGCTCTCAGTGGCTGGACGAGTGCCTCTTCCTCTTCAACCGTGCGAGCCTTCAGCCCGACGGCGATCGCACGCCAGCCAGGCGCCCCCGAAGGCAGTTCCCGGACACCGGCGGCACCGGGAAAGGCGGACAGAACCTCCGACAGGTGGGCACTGGTTCGAGTCAACTGATCGGGAACCGTCCCGTGAACACAGACGACGAGATGATGGGCAAAAGGGAAGTCGAAATCGCGGCTCAGGCGTTGCATGACCCGGTCGGACACGGAACCGGAAATCCCGCCAATCTCGCCGCGCAGATGGCTTGCGAGACCTCCAGCAGCCCACGCCCCCCACAGGATCAGCAGAAACCAGCCCAACAGGACCCGTTTCGGATGTTCGAGAGACCAGAGAGCCAGGCGAGTCGTGGGAGATCCGGTCATCACGCACCGCCTGCGAGCAGACAGAAGGCCAGCAAGGCCGCTCCCATCAAGATCAGGATGGCGAAGGTGGCGTTTCGAGTCGGAGAGATCTCGAACGCACCCGTGACGTGCTTCCAGAAGATCAGGCGAAACGCACCCCGCATCATCTGCAGGAAAATGGCCGCCACCACGATCGGCCTGGCTGAAACGAGGTGCGAGGCCGCGTAAGCATAAAGGCCACCGAGGGTGAGCGCATAGAGCCCCAGCATCTTGATCGCGTAACTCAGTTGCGGATCTTCCTTGACGCGAATCGCATAGAGACGGCCGGTGACCTTCGCGGTCCAGTGGATGGAGGAGACCGAAACCACCCCGATGCCGAGGTGATACACGGCCAGAAGCCCCATCATGACCTGGATGATCGAACTGAACACTTTCGTCCCTCCCCGGCGTGCATCCGCCAGGCTACGTACCCCGGCATGCATGCATCGTGACAGCCACCCGTTCCCCGGTCATGTGACCGCCTCCGGCGCGTGCCTGTGGCTGCCAGAGTTGTCGAGAAGCGTATTGTCAGGCCATGAAACGTGTGTTCTCATGACCATTGCTTCCACACGCATACCGCAAGGCACGCTGGCCGCATCCGGATTCCACCCGTTCCTTGCCAGGACTGGTACACCCGTTGGACCGCGAGACCTACCTCGACCGAACGAAATCACTGCGTGCGCTTCGCAGCAGCAATCTCCGTGCGGCATGGGTCGTGGGCCGCGTCACCCTGCTGACCGTGGCCGGAATTGCCCTGTCCATCCAGGATCACCTGTTCATGTGGATCCTGGGACAGGTCGCGCTGGGCACGGCCATCGTGCAGTGGTTCGTTCTGGTCCACGAATGCGGACATCGCCACTTTTTCGTGACTCCCTGGATGAACGCTGCCGCCGGTCACCTCGCCAGTGCGTTCTGCCTGATCCCGCTCTGGCCCTGGAGTGACATTCACCGCGAACATCACCGGTGGGTGGGCTGGGGAGATCTGGACCCCACGCTGCGGACGACCCGACCACGCGTCCTGAAGGCGCATGAATGCAGGGTGGTGGACTTCTGCTGGAAGTGGTGGATCCCCATTTTCACCGTCGCCTTCGGTCTGCTCAATTTCTGGAACATTCCGCGCCTGTGGCAACGATACCCGTCTGGACGCGATCGAGTACGACACGTGGCAAGCGTGGCTTTCATCTTGATCGTTCACGGAAGCCTGATGACCTTACTGGGGCCCGCCTGGACACGGATCTTCGGCGGCGGGTTGTGTCTGTTCTTTCTGGTGTCGGATCCCCTGCTGCTTAGCCAGCACAGCCACATGCCGCAGCACGTGAGCGAGGGGTCCAAGGTTACACCCTTCGAACCTTGGGAGCAGGATCGCTTCACGCGCAGCATCATCTTCCCGGACTGGATTTCCCGCTGGATCTTGCTGCACTTCGACGCGCACGGGGTCCACCACCTCATGCCCCATCTGCCCTGTTACCACCTGGGATTGGCCCATGAACGCCTGGACGTCCGTAACCGGATCGACTGGTGGGAGTGGCTGGTCGCCGCGAAGCGAACCCCGGCACACCTGCTCCTGTTCCAGGACAGGGAGCAGACGGGGTATTCGTTCTAGCCCAGGAAGTCAGGGCCTGAGCAAGCTCCGGATTCCCGCGATCGCCTTCCACGCGTTCACCCGCCCGGCCCCCGTCTGGTCGTCGCGCCCGGGGACGCCGAGGTCATCGACCGTCGCCACGAGGCGTTCCCGGATCTGAGCGCTGGTATACGCGGGAGCCACGCTCTTGATGAGGGCCGCCACGCCCGCGACATGCGGGGACGCCATCGAGGTTCCGGACATCTCCCCCCACTCGCCGTACCGCAAGGTCGAGACGATCTTCGAGCCGGGTGCCGCCAGCGTGATCGTCGGCCCGTAGTTGCTGAACGGGCTCCTGAGGTCTTTCGTGTTCGATGAGGCGACCGAGATCACCCCGGGCCAGGACGCGGGATAACTCGGCACGTCGCTGTTCTCGTTGCCGGCGGCAGCCACGACGGTCACGCCGGCCCCCACGGCAAACTTCACGGCCTCCGAGAGCGTGAAGGAGGCCTGCGGGGCACCCAGACTCAGGTTGATCACGTCCGCCCGACGGCGCACGGCCGCGACGATTCCCTCGGCGACCTGCGACCAGGTCCCGAGGCCCTCGGCATCGAGCACCTTGACGGCGAGCACCGTGACTCCGGGTGCCACGCCCAGGACACCGACCCCGTCGGGCTGCGCGACCACCACGCCCGCACAGTGGGTGCCGTGGCCGTTGTCGTCGCGCGCATCGTCGTCCTGGTGGATGAAGTCCCAGACCGACTCGACGTGCCCGGCGAGGTCGGGATGCTTCATGTCGACGCCCGTATCGACGATGGCGACCCGCACCCCGGGTCGCCCCAGGGTGATCGCGTGGGCCTCGGGAACCTGGATGCGACTCATGTGCCACTGGCTGGCAAACAGCGGATCCGTCGGGATGTCGAAGCCCAGGATCGGCGCCGGGCGCACCGCCTCGCTGGCCCGGACCACCCCCTCCCGCTCGATGAACGCGACGGCGGGATCCCGGCGCAGGCGAGCCACGGTAGCGGCATCGGTACGGGCACCGAGGCGACCGATGCCGAGTTCGGCCAGGGGGCCCTCCAGCGTGAGCATGCGCAGGTCACCCGTCCGGGCCCGCCCGGATGCGGCTGGCCGCAGACCGACGAGATAGTCCGAGGTCATCGAGGCTTTCGACGCGATCCCGCCCGGCGCCCCGGAGAAGCCCCCCGTGGGCATCGAACCGCAGGCCGGCAGCAGCGCGAGCAGGGAAGGCAGGACCATGAAGGAGACGAGTCGACGGGAGAACGGGCGCATCACCATCTCGCTTTACCTTGATTTAACCATCGATTAACTATTGTAGCCGAGGAGCGGGCGGGCGTCACCCGGCCGTGAGAAGCCCACGCGAGCGGGCATGATGGACCTGCTCCGGACCCGATCGCCACGCTGACAGGATGTTCCGATGACCACGCCTCCGCCGCGACGCACCCCCACGGGATCCCTGATCATGCCTGCGAACGTGCAGCAGGAACCCGCCAGGCGACGACCGAACCGCCACCACCAGATCGACCTGCTCCGGACCTTCATCCGGGCCTGCTACCCGATCATCTCGGTGGTCAGCTGGGAAGAGCGACGGTTCCTGGAAGGCCTGCAGAGCTTGCTCGGGCCTGCGCGTCCTCTTTACCACTGGACGTTCACCCGGGGACTGGTGGCGGTCACGGGCGATCGCCGGGTCGAACCGACGACGGTCGGCGACCCGATCGCGGCCCTCAAGTTCGCGATGCGCTCCGAATCCGGCACGGTGGTCGTGTTCTCGGACCTGCACCCCTGGCTCGAGGGGCCCTCGACCCCGGAACAGACCGCCGTCATCCGCCTGCTGCGCGACTGGTACCTGGATGCCCGCCGCCTGCTCGATACCGAGCGGACCTTCATCCTGCTCGCGCCCGTGCTCTGCGTGCCGCGCGAACTCGAGAAGGAGATGGTCGTCGTCGACTATCCGCTCCCGGACCGGACGACCCTCGAATCGATCCTGCAGGACGTGATCGCCCGCCAGGCAGCCCGGACGACCCCGGCCCCCCCCATCCTGCCCGAGGTCCGCGATCGCCTCGTAGACGCCGCGCGGGGGCTGACATGGGACGAGGCCCAGAACGCCTTCATGGCGGCCCTGCTCGATAACGGGCAGATCGACGGTCGCGACGTGCAGCTCGTCGTGGCCGAGAAGCAGCTCATCATCCGCAAGTCGGGGCTGCTCGACTACATCCCGCCGGGGACCACGCTGAAGGACGTCGGCGGCCTGGAGAACCTCAAGCGCTGGCTCGAGCGTCGCAGCCGCATCTTCACGCGCGAGGCCCGCGAGTTCGGCATCCCGCAACCGAAGGGGGTCCTGCTCACGGGCGTCCAGGGCTGTGGCAAGAGTCTGTCAGCCCGGGCGATCGCCGAGCACTGGGCTCTGCCCCTGCTGCGCCTGGATGTCGGCAAGGTGTTCGGCGGCCTCGTGGGCTCGAGCGAGGAGAACATCCGCAAGGCGATCCGCCTGGCCGAGGCCATGGCTCCCTGCGTGCTGTGGCTCGACGAGATCGAGAAGGGCTTCGCGGGCACGGGGTCCTCGGGGCAGACGGACGGCGGGACCACGGCCCGCGTCTTCGCGACCTTCCTGACCTGGCTCCAGGAAAAGACCTCCCGGGTCTTCGTGGTCGCGACGGCGAACCGGATCGAGGCCCTGCCCCCCGAACTGCTTCGCAAGGGACGCTTCGACGAGATCTTCTTCATCGACCTGCCGGGAGGCATCGAACGCGGCGCCATCTTCGACATCCATCTGCGCGCCCGGAAGCGCGCCCCCGAGGCCTTCGACCTGGGGGTCCTGGTGGCCGCCAGCCAGGGCTTCAGCGGCGCCGAGATCGAGCAGGCCGTGATCGAGAGCCTGGTGGACGCCTTCGATCAGGGCATCGACCTGGCCCAGGACCATCTCCTCGCGGCCCTGCGGCGGACGGTCCCGCTGTCCGTCACCATGAAGGAATCGATCGCGGAGCTCCGGGACTGGGGGCGCAGCCGCGCCGTTTCCGCCACGGGCTGAGACGAGCGGTCCGGAGCGAGCTACCCGAAGGCCGCCAGCGAGAGCGCCGACCTGGCCCCGCCGGAAAGCTGCAGGCTGTCCTGACGGCTGGCAGGCGCCTCCCCGATCATGTCGTTGATGGCGGAGCCGGCACCCTGACCGGACGACGATACAGCTTCCGAGCGGACCGGACCGCCGGCCATCTGGGCCAGCATGTCCCCGATGGCGGAACCGGCCGGCCGATCCGGGACGGCCGCAGGCCGGCGGAGCAGATCCATCATCGCGTAGAGCGCCGAGTTGCCGCCGATCTCCATCCTGCCTCCAGGTCCTGAGGGGTCCAGGGGATCATCGTCCCCGGAAGCCTGCCGAATGCGCGATTTCGTGAGCTTTTAACAGACGCTTGTTGAATGCCGATCAAACCCTTTGAAGGGCCAGCGGCTCCAGCACGGCCAGGGCCAGCGGGATCTTCCCGAGCGGGGCACTGACCTGGACCCCCTGGACGGCTCCACGCATGGCCTCGAGCATCTCGATGGCGATCGCCACGCCCTCCCGGGCCCCCTCGCCCCGCTCCTCGGCCGCCTTCATGCGGGCGAGGATCTCGGGGGGGATGACCACCCCGGGGACCTCGTTGGCCATGAACTCGGCGTTCCGGTAGCTCGCGAGCGGCCAGATGCCCGCCACGATGGGAATCTTGAAGCCTTCGACCCGCTCGAGGAAGGTCTCGAGCTGCCGGATGTCGAACACCGGCTGGGTGATCGCGTACTCGGCACCGGCCTCGACCTTCCAGGCGAAACGTTTGAGCTCGTGTTCGAGGTCGAGCGCCGCGGGATTGACCCCCACGCCGAAGCAGAAGGCCGTGGGTTTGCCGATGGCGTTGCCCCCGAGGTCCAGCCCCCGGTTCATGCGGTTCACCATGTTCGTGAGACCGATGGCGTCGATGTCGAACACGGCCGTGGCCTGCGGATACGGCCCCATCTTGGGCGGGTCGCCCGTCACCAGCAGCAGGTTCTGGATCCCGAGCGCGGCCGCCCCCAGCAGGTCGGACTGCATCCCGAGCAGGTTGCGGTCGCGGCAGGTGTAGTGGACGACGGGCTCGATACCCTCGCGTGCGATCAGCAGGCTCGCGGCCATGGCGCTCATGCGGCTCTGGGCCCGCGGGCCGTCGGGCACGTTGATGGCATCCACCCCGGCATCACGGATGGTCCGCACCCCGGCCACCAGCGTCGTCGGGTCACACCCCTTGGGCGGCAGGACCTCGACCGAGGTCACGAAGGCGCCCAGGGCGATCTTGGCCCCCCAGCGCGACCGCTCGGCCAGGGGCACGGGCTCGACGCCGGCCGGGCCTTCCTTGCCCGCCTCGGAGACCACGATGGCGATCTCGCGACGCGGCGAGAGGGCCCGCGCGGCGTCGGCCATCTGCCGGATGTGCTCGGGCGTGGTCCCGCAGCAGCCGCCGATGAGCCGCACCCCGGCCTGGATCAGGCGCTTGGCGTACTTCGCCATGTAGTCCGGGCTCGACATGTACATCTTGCGACCATCCACCTCGCGCGGCATGCCGGCGTTGGGCTGGGCGGCGAGCTTCCGGGTCGTGACCTGGGCCATCTGCTCGATCGCCTCGAGCATGGGCGCGGGGCCCACCGAGCAGTTGAGACCGATGACATCCGCCCCCCAGCGATCGAGCGTGCGCGCGATGTCGGCCGGTACGCTGCCGTAGGTCGTCCGACCATCCTCCTGGATGGTCATCTGGCTGATGATCGGCAGATCCGTGACGGCCCGGACCGCCTGCATGGCCTGGTGCATCTCGCGCAGGTCCGAGAAGGTCTCGAGCACGAAGCCATCGACGCCGCCCGCGAGCAGCCCCTCGATCGCCTCGGCGAAGAGGGCCCGGGCCTCCTCCTCGCTGGTGGGGCCGTAGGGCTCCAGGCGGATGCCCAGTGGGCCGATCGCCCCGACGACGTAGCGGTCCTCGCCGACGGCCTCGCGCGCGATCTCGGCCGCCCGCCGGTTGACTCGCACGACCTCGTCGGCGAGCCCGTGAGGCTCGAGGTGCGGGCGCGTGGCCCCGAAGGTGTTGGTCTCGACGATCTCGGCGCCGGCCTTCACGTACTGGCGATGGACCTCGCGGACGACATCCGGGTCCTGCAGGTTGAGTGCATCGTAGGACCGGTTGATGAACACGCCCATCTGGTAGAGCATCGTGCCCATGGCCCCGTCGAAGACGAGGACGCGGTCGTCCTGGAGGACCTCGCGCAGCGGTCGTCTCATACCTCGACGGCTCCCTTGGGCCCGAGGGCCGGATGCGGACTCACGCGCTCGCCGCCCGTGGCCCGGATGGCGTAGTAGCGGGCCTCGGGGTGGTGCACGATCATCGCGACGGTCGACTGCTCGGGCACGAGCTGGCACGACTCCGTGAGCGTCATGCCGGTCGTCGCCTCGATGGGCAGCAGGTCGAACAGGATCCGGTGATCCTCGAGGTCGGGGATCGCCGGGTAGCCCCAGCTGTAGCGCTTACCCTGAGCGGCCGGCAGCCCCCACTCGCGCCGCACGTGCCGGTGCAGCAGCTCGGCCAGCGCCTCGGCGGCCTCGACGGCCAGGCCGTGGACGTAGTAGGCCTCGGAATAGTCTCCGGCAGCCTGCAGCCGCTCCATGCGCTCGGTCGAGCACGGACCGACCGTGACGGCCTGCAGGGCCAGCACGTCCATCCGGTCCCCCCCCAGGGGCTGGAAGTAGTCGGCCAGGCAGAGGCGATCGCCGTCGGGCTGACGCGGGAAGGTGAACCGGGCCCGCACGTTCGTGCCCTCGGGCGAATCGAACACGACGAGCGTGTCCCCGTCGGCCTGGCAAGGGTAGAACCCGTAGACCCCGCGCGGCTCGAGCCAGCCCTCCCGCAGGACCTCGGCCCGCATCCGGGCGAGACGCGGCTCGAACTCATCTTTCAGCAGGCGGTCCCAGGCCTCGCCCGTCGTGCTCTTGCCGCCCCACGAGAGCCGGTAGAGGCTCTTGAAGTCGAGACATTCGAACACGCGGTCGAGGGGCACGTCCTCGAGGACCCGGTGCCCCCAGAAGGGGGCCGTCGGCACGGGCACGTCGAGCCGGGTGGCCGAACGGGCCGCGACGACGGCCGGGGCCGCCTGCGCGAGCCGGGCCTGGCGTTCCTTCTCGGCCTGGGCCTGCCGGTGGATGTCGGCCACGAAGCCCTCGCGCTCGGCCGGATCGTTCAGGCGTTCGAGCGTCGCCAGGCCCTCGAAGGCATCGTTGGCGTAGAACACGCCGGGGCCGTAGGGCGTGCCGTCCTCGAGCAGGCCGATCCGCCGGCCGAAGCTGCGATTGATGGCCGCCCCGCCGATCAGGATGGGCACGTGAATGCCCTGGCGATGCGCTTCCTGGACGCACAGGGGCATCTGCTTCGAGGTCGAGACGAGCAGCGCCGACAGGCCGATGGCATCGGCCCGGAGCTCGCGTGCGCGGTCGAGGATCGTCTGCACGGGTACCTGCTTGCCCAGGTCATGGACCGTGTAGCCGTTGTTGCTCAGGATGGTGTAGACGAGGTTCTTGCCGATGTCGTGCACGTCTCCGTACACGGTCGCCAGCACGACCGTCCCCTTGGTGACGCCCTCGGCCCTGTCCAGGAACTGCTCGAGGTGCTTCACGGCCTTCTTCATGACCTCGGCGGACTGCAGCACGAAGGGCAGGATGAGCTCGCCGGCTCCGAAGCGATCGCCCACGTCCTTCATGGCCGGCAACAGGACCGTGTTGAGCACCGTGACGGGATCCTGGCGCGTGAGGGCATCGTCGATGAGCGCCTCGATGCCCTCCTTGCGCCGGTGGAGGATCTGCCAGTGGATGCGCTCCTCGGAGGTCATCCCGGCGGTGGGATCCTCGACGGTGGCCGAAGTCCCGGCGGTGGCCTGGTTGGCCTCGAAGTAGGCGATGAGCTCCTGCAGGGCCTCCGGGGCACGGTTCAGGACCAGGTTCTCGGCCAGGCGCAGGGCCTCGGCCGGGATCTCGGCCATGGGCACGACATGGGCCGGATTGACGATCGCGAGATCCAGCCCCGCCTCGACGGCGTGGTGCAGGAAGACGGCGTTGACGACGGCGCGGGCGTGGGGCTGGAGCCCGAACGAGACGTTCGAGACGCCGAGCGTCGTCAGCACACCCGGCAGTTCGGCCTTGATGCGGCGGATCCCCTCGAGCGTCTCGAGGGCCGAGGGAGCGAACTCGGGATCGCCCGTCGCGAGCGTGAAGGTCAGCGCGTCGAAGATGAGGGCCTCGGGGGGCAGACCGTACTCGCCCACGACGAGGTCATGGATGCGGCGAGCGACCTCGAGCTTGCGCTCGGCCGTCTTGGCCATGCCCGTCTCATCGATGGTCAGGGCCACGAGAGCGGCCCCGTGCTCGACGGCATGCGGCACGATGGCATCGATCCGGGCGCGGCCATTCTCGAGATGCACCGAGTTGACGATCGCCCGTCCCGGGAAGGTCCGCAGAGCCTCGAGGATGACGGCGGGCTCGGTCGAGTCGATCATGAGCGGCGCCTCGACGCCCTGCGCGAGGGTCTTCACGACCTTGCGCATCTGCTCGACCTCGTCGGCCCGCTCGGTGAGCGCCACGCAGACGTCCAGCACGTGGGCGCCGTTCTCGACCTGCTCCCGGGCGATCGCGAGGACGCCATCGTAGTCGTCGGCGAGCAGCAACTGCTTGAGCTTGCGGCTCCCCTGCGCGTTGACGCGCTCGCCCACGAGCAGCGGACGCGGTTCCTGCCAGAGGCTCACGGAGCGCATGGCGCTCGCGACGTGCGGGGCCCCCGCGACGGGACGGGGCAGGGGCTTCAGGTCGGCCACGGCGGCCGCGAGGGAGCGGATGTGCGCCGGGGTGGTCCCGCAGCACCCGCCCACGAGGTTCACGCCGTACTTCTGCACGTACTCGCGCAGGGTCTCGGCCATCGGTCCGGGCTCGAGCGGATAGACGGCCTTGCCGTCCACGTTCAGGGGCAATCCCGCGTTGGGGATGAGGCTGATGGGCTTCGTCGCGCGCTCGAAGAGCACCTGCACGGGGCCGCGCATGTGCTCCGGCCCCGTCGAGCAGTTGAGGCCGATCACATCGATGGGCAGGGCCTCGAGGATGGCGATCGCCGCCCCGATGTCGGTGCCGAGCAGCATGCGCCCCGTGACGTCGAGCGTGACCTGGGCCTGGATGGGCACCCGTCGCCCGGACTTGCTGAAGTAGCGTTCGAGGCCCGCGATGGCCGCCTTGACCTCCAGGATGTCCTGCGAGGTCTCGATGAGCAGGACATCACAGCCCCCCTCGACCAGGGGCCGGGCCTGTTCCTCGAAGAGGTCGGCCAGCTCCTCGAAGGTGACGTTGCCGAGAGTCGGATCGGACGACGACGGCAGGAGGCCCGTCGGGCCGATGGAGCCCGCGACGAAGCGGGGGCGTTCGGGAGTCGCGAAGCGGTCGGCCGCCTCGCGCGCGAGCCGGGTGGCCGTGAAGTTCTGCTCGTACACCTTCTCGGGCATGCCGTACTCGCCGAGCTTGAGGCGGTTGCCCCCGAAGGTGTCGGTCTCGAGGACGTCCGCGCCCGCCTCGAGGTAGTCCTCGTGGATGCGCGTGATGACGTCCGGCCGGGTGAAGACGAGCATCTCGTTGCAGCCCATCTGGCCGCCGTAGTCCTCGAGCGTGAGGTCGAGGGGCTGGATCGAGGTCCCCATCGCGCCGTCGTAGACGAGGATGCGGTCCTGGAGGGCCTGGAGGTAGGGGTGCATGGAGTCCTCGATCCCGGAGTGCATGACAGCTGTCACTTGATTCAAGATACCCATCACACCCGCATCCGGAACCGGACGCGCGCGTGCCGGACCATCATGCCATGGTGGGCGTTCCCGTGCGGGAGGCCCACAGGACCTGGAAAGGCTCGAGGCCGTGCGGCCAGTCGGCCCGGTGCCCGTCGAGCCAGACGTGCCAGTCCGGGAGCCCCGGCGGAGGAGGCGGTGCCGGACGGGCCGAGGCCGCCAGGTTGAAGCAGGCGATGGCATCGCTTCCGGGCGCTCGTCGCACCAGGTTCAGGACGGCGGTATCCCCGTCCCCGAGCACGTGCAGGTCGCCGGTGCGCAGCGCCGGGATGTCGCGGCGCAGGGCCAGGAAGCGGCGCAGATCGTGCCAGATGGAGCCGGACTCGGCGCGCGCGGAGGCCACGGTGGGACCGGGCAGGACCGGCACCCGGAGCTGGCCGGGAGCACAGGTCGAGAAGCCCCGGTTGGGGCCATCCCCCCAGGGCATCGCCGTCCTGAGACCCATGCGGTCCGGCAGGGCGAGGTCGTCCCCCATCCCGATCTCGTCGCCGTAATACAGGACGGGACACCCCGGAAGGGCGAGCAGGAGGCCAAACAGCAACGCCTGCTTGCGGCGATCGCCCCCGACGAGACTCGCGAGGCGTCTGCGGATGCCCAGGTTCAGGCGCATGCGCGGCTCGGGCGCATAGGCCTGCCAGAGGGCCTCTCGCTCGCCGGGCGTGACCATCTCGAGCGTGAGTTCGTCATGGTTGCGCAGGAAGGTGGCCCACCGGGCCCCTGCGGGGAGGGCGGGAGTCCGTTCGAGGATCTCGCGGATGGGCGCGGCGCTCTGCCGGGCGAGCCCCAGAAAGAGGCGGGGCATCCACGGAAACTGGAAGGCCATGTGCAATTCGTCCTGCATGTAGGGGAGCAGGTGCTCGGGCGGCTGGTTGATCTCGCCCAGCAGCACGGCCTCGGGCCACCGTGCCGCGACGAACGCACGCAGGCGCCGCAGGAAGGCATGCGTGCCGGGCAGGTTCTCGCAGATCGTGCCCTCCTCCTCGAACAGGTAGGGCACGGCATCCAGGCGGAAGCCGTCGACCCCGCGTTCGAGCCAGAAGGCGGCCACCTCGAGCATGGCCTCCTGCACGGCGGGGTTCTCGTAGTTGAGGTCCGGTTGCTCGCGGTAGAACCGGTGCCAGTAGAACCTCTGCGCCTGCGGCTCCCAGGTCCAGTTCGCCGGCTCGAAGTCCTGGAAGATGACACGCACCCCCGCGAAGCGCCCGGGGTCATCCGACCAGACGTACCAGTCGTGATGCGGGTCGCCCGGGCCACGCCGGGCGGCCTGGAACCAGGGATGCCGATCCGAGGTGTGGTTGAGGACCAGGTCGAGCAGGACCCGGAGCCCTCGTGCGTGAGCCGCTTCCACGAACGCCTCGAAGTCGGCCATCGTCCCGAATGCCGGGTCGATGGCCCGGAAGTCGCTGACATCGTAGCCATCGTCTCGCAACGGCGAGGGGAAGCATGGCAAGAGCCACAGGGCCTGCACGCCGAGGTCGGCCAGGTAATCGAGCCGGGAGGTCAAACCCCGGAAGTCTCCCGTACCGTCGCCGTCACCATCCTGGAAAGTCCGGACCGACAGTTCGTAGAAGACCGCATCGTGCCACCAGGGCGTATCCATGAAGCACCTCCGGCCCCGCAAGGTAGCAGGGCCGGAGACCGGATGCGAGCCACGAGCGCGGGTTCGCCTCAGTGCGAAGGTTGCTGCTGCTGTTGTTGCTGTTGCTGCTCGGTTGCGGCGCGCTTGGCCTTCTCCTCGCGAGCCCGGTGAGCTTCCTCGGCCTCGGCAGCTCCGACTTCCGTCTCGAACCGGACCTGGTTGCGCCCCGAGCGCTTGGCGAGATAGAGCGCCTGGTCGGCCCGCTCGATGAGGGCCGGGACGCTGTCCTGTGAGCGCATCAGCCCGATCCCGAAGGACATCGTGACGTGCAGGGCAGGCACATCTCCCTCGAGCTCGAAGGTGAGTTGCTGGACGGCCTGACGGATTCGTTCGGCCACGACGTGCGCACCCTGCATGTCGGTCTGGGGCAACAGGACGATGAACTCTTCGCCCCCGTAACGGGCCACGAAGTCGCAGTCGCGTACGGCCATCTTGAGCACCTGAGCGACCCGGCGCAGGACGAGGTCGCCCGTCTGGTGGCCGTACGTGTCGTTGATCTTCTTGAAGAAGTCGATGTCCGTGAGCACGACGGACAGGGAGTTGTCGTACCGCCGGGAACGCGCCACCTCGAGCCCGATGATCTCGTCGAAGTGCCCCTTGTTGATGAGACCCGTGAGGCCATCGGTACCGGCGCGACGGACGGCCGCGGCATTCTTGACCTTGAGCTCGGAAATCACGCTATCGCGCTCGCCGAGTGCCATGCGCAGATCGCACTCCGAGAGGGCCAGCGTCACGACGGGCAGGCACATGCTGAGCAATTCCCGGCGCTGCTCTTCGACGAAGGCATTGCCCTCCCAGACCAGCAACAGGACGGCATGGCACCGATGCCGCATCACGAGGGGCATCGCCACCACGCGGCGGGAGACGCCGAAGTCACGGCGGTGGGTCTCCTGGTCGGCCAAAGCGTCGCGCACCAGGTCGATGTACGCCGGCGGAAACTCGAAGTTCGACTTGCGGATGTCCCCCGGCAAGATCAGCTTGCCATCCTGCGCCCCTGCCACGAGGAGCAGTTCGAGGAACAGCGAGGCCACGAGTTCGTGGACGCCGACGGCATTCCGGATCCGGTCCGAGACCCGGTTCATCACCCACATGGGGTCAACAATCGTGATGTCTGGATCCATGCGTTTGCTACCAAAAAAGGGGATCACACGTGGCCTTGCGCATACATTGTTCCACGGAAACGGGCAATTCAAGCATCCCCGGCGCCCGAACGCGGATGTGAATCTTCGTAAACACGCTGGAGATGGCCCGGTGTGACATGCGTGTAGATCTGGGTCGTCGAGAGACTCGCGTGCCCCAGCAGCTCCTGGACCACCCGGAGATCGGCCCCGGCCTCCAGGAGGCGCGTGGCGAACCCGTGACGCAGGACGTGGGGGGAGGCCGGCCCCGGATGGCCCAGCCCGTCGGCCAGCTTCTTCATCCGGTCCTGGATGGCGCGGGGTGCGAGGGGCCGGCCCCGGTTCCCCAGGAAGAGAGCATTTTCACCGGAACACGCGAGTCCGGGACGCACCTCCTCGAGATAGCGGCCAAGCCACCCGACGGCCCGGGGGTCCACCAGCACGATGCGCTCCTTGCCCCCCTTGCCGAACACGCGCAGTTCACCCTGGCCGAGATCGACGTCCTCGAGTCGGAGGTTGCAGAGTTCGGAAATCCGGATGCCTGAACTCGCCAGCACCTCGAGCACGGCCCGGTCGCGCAGGCCGAGGGGGGTGCGGACGTCGAGACGCTCGAGCAGGGCCTCGAGGACATGGTCGGGGAGCAGGCGGGGGAGGGTTCGTCGGCGCCTCGGTGTGGCCAGAACCGACAGCGGGTGGTCCGGAAGGGCCCCCGAGCGCACCAGATAGCGCGCGAAGGCACGCAATGCGGCGATCTTCCGGGCCAGCGTGGTGCGCTTGCATCCCCGCGCCGACAGAGCGGCCAGCACCTGACGGACCCGCTGGACGTCGAGGTCCGCGAGCCGGGTGGCATCCGTCTCGAGGCGGAACTGCTCGAGGTCCCGCGCATAAGCCCTGCAGGTATGACCGGACAGGTTACGAGTCCTGGCCAGATCTTCGATGAAACGCGCTTGCCAGGTGGCGAATTCCAAGACGGACCTCCCCGGGCACGTGTCGCCCCCCCGGTTCCCGGGATACCCCCGTCCCGACACCGGGGTCAAGCCCCCTGCGCGCTCGATGCAAAAACGGGCGCGCGTTATGATGAAAGCGTGCCCGGATGGCTCACCTTTTCCTTCCCCCGGTGAAAGGATTCCCTCCATGCCCGATCCCCACTTCGATCGCCGCAAGCACCTGCGGGCGCCCTTGCATCTCGAGTGCCACGTGGTGGTCCCCGAGACGGGCTTCCAGTGCCGCGCGGAGATCCGGGACGCCTCCACGGGGGGGATGCTGGTCCACGCGACCCGGATGGCCCGTCGAAACCTGTCCCGACCGTTCTGGATCCTGTTCACGCTGGGCGAGGAACTCTTCCAGGTGCCCGTCCAGCCCGTGAACGTCCGGAATGACAGCGAGGTGGGCGTATGCTTCCGGACCGTGACTCCGGTCCTTTCAGCCATCCTCGCACGGACGATCTTCACGAGCCTGCGCGAGGCCCGGAAGACCTACCACAAGGGGGATCACAACTCGGCCGAGGAGGAACCGGCGCGCCGGCTGCTGAAGTCGGTCGACGTGCAACTCAAGAGCGACCTGGTCGCGGAAGCGGAAGCCCGGGCGGGCGATCCGGGACGCGAGCTCGCCCGGAAGGTGAGCCAGGCCGTGCGTGGCCAGCACAGAACCATGCACGACGCCCTCGTGGACGCTCGCAACCGCCACAAGGACCGCGCCGAGCGCTGGAAGGACAAGCGGACCGTCAGCTACGAGTAGCGTCGACCGATTCGAGGGTAGCGAGAGACAGCTGGGCCACGCCCGATGGATCCACCGGCACGACATGGCACGCTCGGCAGCGGGGCTCGTAGGCCTCGGCTGCTCCGACGAGGATGATCGGGTCGTCCCAGCGAGCCGGCTGCCCGTCGATCAGGCGCTGGGAACGGGTAGCGGGGGCCCCGCATTGCACGCAGATGGCCGTGAACTTCTCGACCTGCTCGGCGATCGCCAGCAAGCGGGGCATGAAGCCGAAGGGCTGGCCCCGGAAGTCCAGGTCGAGCCCGGAACACACGACGCGCTTGCCCGCATCCGCCAGGGCCTGGACGACGTCGAGCACGCCCTCGTCGAAGAACTGGATCTCGTCGATCGCCACCACCTGGGTCTCGGGGCGGGTCAGCAGGGCGATCTCGTGGGATCCTTCGGTCCGGATGGCCCGGATGCGGCGCCCCGAGTGGCTGCTGACATCCTCGGCAACGTAGCGGGAATCGAGGATGGGCTTGAACACCTGGACGGACTGCCTGGCGATCTCGGCCCGGCGGATGCGGCGGATGAGCTCCTCGGTCTTGCCACAGTACATGGAGCCGCAGATCACCTCGATCCAACCGGTCCGACAGGGAGAAGCGTGAAAGGCGTGCTGCATGAGGCCTCGCGAGGGGAGCAAACCCGGTCATCGTAACATCCGGAGCCGAAGCGGATCATCCACGCGTTTGAAAGTCATGTTCCCGGTCAACCAGGGTACAACCGGAGCACGCACTCCGGGAGGTCCACGTGTCCACACCGAAGCCCTCACCCAGACCGCCCCGCCCGCCGCAGGGCCCGCCATCCCGTCGTCGCTCGTCCAGACTGCGGGGGGCCTCATCGCCCTCATGGTCTTCTTCTGGTTGCTCGGCGTGGTCCGCAAGAGCGGCAAACGCAGCGTGAGGGGGAAGGTCGATCCGACGCTTCTGGCGAAGGCCCTGAAGCGATACGTGACCCGCATGGACGTCCGGTTGCGGCAGGCCTCCGAGATCTACTCGAGCCTCCTGGCCAGCCGGAACCTCGTGGCCGGCTATTACGAGAGTCGCGGGTCCGTGATCGGTGTCCGGCTGCAGGTCAAGAAGGCCTACTGCAACCGGTGTCGCAAGCTCGACGGCCTGGAGATCAGCCTCCTCGACGCGGAGGTCGTCGCGAGCCACACCCCGCCCCTCCACGGGGAACTCAGCCGTGGTAAACCGGTCTGCGAGGCCTTGCTCATCGCGATCCCGGCGGACACCACTCCGAACAAGGGACAGGGACGTCCCCGGTCCGGCAAGAAGGGCTGACGCTCAGGCCAGCGTGGCCAGAGCTCCGGCCAGGGCGGCCCGCAGATCGCCCAGGCCTCGCTCGCCCATGAGGCGATGGCGCTCGACCTTGTCCCGGATGCGGGGTCCCGCGGGAGGTTCGAGGAGACCCCAGTTCGAGTTCATCGGCTGGAACCGCGCCGGATCGGCATGCGTGACGTAATGCATCAGGGCACCGAGCATGGAGGTCCGGGGCAAGACGATCGGGTCCTGGCCGCGCAGGACCCTGGCCAGGTTGAGCCCCGCCAGCGCTCCCGAGGCCGCCGACTCCGAGTACCCCTCGACCCCCACGAGACACCCGGCAACGAACCATTGCGGGCGATCGCGCCATTGCAGGGTGGGTGCGAGGAAGGCGGGACTGGCCAGATACGTGTTGCGGTGCATCACGCCCATCCGGACGAACTCGGCTCGCTCCATGCCGGGAATCATCCGGAAGACGCGCGTCTGCTCACCCCACTTGAGCTGGGTCTGGAAACCGACCATGTTGTAGAGGTCACCCACGACGTTGTCCTGACGGAGCTGGACGACGGCGTAGGGGCGTCGTCCCGTCCGAGGATCCGTCAGACCCACGGGCTTCATCGGACCGAAGCGGAGGGTGTCCACCCCCCGGCGACCCAGCACCTCCACGGGCAAACAGCTCTCGAAGAAGTTGCGCTCGGTCTCTCCGAGGTGCAGGACGGCGCCCTCGGCTCCGACCAGCGCCTCATGAAAGGCCAGGTACTGGTCGCGGTCCATGGGGCAGTTCAGGTAAACGCCATCACCCTTGTCATAGCGAGCCTGGGGGAACACCACGGCCATGTCCAGGCTGTCCTTCACCAGGATCGGTGCCGCAGCATCATAGAAGTGCAGGTGCGCATGCCCCACATGGCGGGACAGCTCGGCCGAGAGGGCCTCCGAGGTCAGGGGGCCTGTAGCGATGAGGGTGGGAGCCTCGGGATCGAGCGCGACCTGCTCCTCGCGCACGAGTTCCACGTGCGGATGGGCCAGGAGTTCCGCCATGATGGCCTCGGAAAACACGTCGCGATCGACGGCGAGCGCCCCTCCGGCGGGGACGGCAGCCTGTTCCGCCGCGCGCATCACGAGGGAGTCCATCAGGCGCATCTCGGCCTTGAGGAGGGCCGCGGCCGTCCCTTCCGTGCGCGACCCGAGGGAATTCGAGCAGACGAGCTCGGCGAGCTTGTCCGTGTGGTGCGCCAGCGTGGGGCGGACGGGCCGCATCTCCACCAGGCGAACCGGGACTCCGGCCCGGGCGAGTTGCCAGGCAGCCTCGGAGCCTGCCAGCCCTCCCCCGATGACGGTGACAGGGCGTGTCAAGACGCCACCTCGCGCGAGGCGGCCTCGTCACCCTCTTCGGAGCCGGCCGCAGCACCGCCTGCCGCCTTCCGGGGCGGATTCATGATGTGCTTGCACTCGGCATTCGTGCAGAGCAGGAAGGAGCGACCGACCTTGGTCTTCTTGAGCACCGTGAAGGTGCCACACTTCACGCACGCATGGTCCGTCGGGAGATCCCAGGAGGTGAAGTCACACTCCGGGTACCGGATGCACCCGTAGAAGGTTTTCCCGGTCCGGGTCCGCTTCACGATGACCTCGCCCTCGCAGCCGGGACGCTTGCAGGCCACACCGGCCCTTTTCAAGAGGGGCTTGGTGGTCTTGCATTCGGGGTAGCCCGAGCAGGCCAGGAAGTCACCGAACCGACCGCTCTTGATGAGCATCTCCTGGCCACAGTTCTCGCAGCGCTCACCCGAGGGAATGGCGACGGGTTTCATCTCCTTGGCCGCCTGCTTGAGCGTGGCCTGAAACGGCGTGTAGAAGTTCCGGAGCAGCTGCTGCCATTCGTTCTCGCCCGTCTCGATGGTATCGAGCTTGTCTTCCATGTCGGCCGTGAACCGGATGTCCACGATATCGGGGAAATGACTCTTGAGCTGGTCGTTGACCTGGATACCCAGCTCGGTCGGCGTGAGCGCCTTGGCATTCTTGACGACGTAACCGCGATCTTGGATGGTCGCGATCGTCGGTGCGTAGGTGCTGGGCCGTCCGATGCCTTGCTCTTCCATGGTCTTCACGAGCGAAGCCTCGGTGTACCGGGGCGGCGGCTGCGTGAAGTGCTGCTGAGGGACGACCTCCTTGAGCTTCAGCGCGTCGCCCGCATCGAGGTCCGGAACCTTCGGAGCCTTCTTGTCGGCGGACTCGTCCTCGGAGGTTTCCACGTGAACGGCCATGAACCCCGGGAAGACCACCTGCGTGTCAGAGGCCCGGAACAGGGCCTCGCCCGCCGCGATCTCGACGGTACGGATGGCGAGGGTGGCATTGGCCATCTGGCTGGCAGCGAAACGCTCCCAGACGAGCCGGTACAGCTTGAACTGATCGGGCGTCAGGAAGCCCTTGACCTGGTCTGGCGTGCGCTGGATGGAGGTCGGCCGGATCGCCTCGTGGGCCTCCTGCGCCCCCTTCTTGACGGGGAAGGTGCGGCGGGTGGTCGGCACGTAGGTCTTGCCGTACGCCTTCTGGATGTACGCCCGGGCCTCTTCGTAGGCCTCGTCGGCGATCCGGACCGAGTCGGTTCGCATGTAGGTGATGAGACCGACGGGCCCCTCGCTTCCCAGATCGATCCCTTCATAGAGTTGCTGGGCGAGCGCCATCGTGCGCTTCACGGTGAAGCCATGGCGCTTGGAGGCTTCCTGCTGCATCGTGGACGTGATGAAGGGGGCGGCAGGCTGACGTTTCTGGTCCTTGGTCTGGACCTTGGCGACGCTGAAGGCAGCTTCCTTGAGAGCCTCGACGATCTGCCCGGCCTGATCCCCGGAGGTGATCTCGGGCTTCTGACCCTGCCAGCGAACGAGTTCAGCCGAAAAGGCCGTGCGAGCTGGCGCTTTCAGGAGATCGGCGCGGATGCTCCAGTACTCGCGCGGCTTGAAGGCCTGGATCTCGGCCTCGCGATCGCAGATGAGCCGGACGGCGACCGACTGCACGCGTCCGGCCGAAAGGCCTCGCTTCACCTTCTGCCAGAGCAGGGGAGAAATCTTGTATCCGACGAGCCGATCGAGGACCCGTCGCGCCTGCTGGGCATTGACGCGCTGCTGATCGATATCCCGCGGATGCTGGACGGCCCGGAGGATGGCATCTTTCGTGATCTCGTTGAATTCGATGCGCCGCATGGGCTTGGCCAGGTCAGCAAGCAGTTCCGCCAGGTGCCATGCGATGGCCTCACCCTCGCGATCCGGGTCCGGCGCCAGGTACACGAGGTCCACGCCCGAGGCAGCCTCATGGAGTTCCGAGACGACCTTGGACTTCTCTGACAGCACCTCGTACTGCGGAAGGAAGTTCTTCTTGACGTCGACTCCGAGGCCCTTCTTCGGCAGGTCCCGGACGTGGCCGGTGCTGGCCCGCACCTGGAAGTCCTTGCCCAGGATCTTCGCGATGGTCTTCGCCTTGGCCGGACTCTCCACGATCACGAGCGATTTGGTCACGACACGTCCACCTTTCACCCCGTCCGGCCTCCTCGCCGGACCCGCGGGACAGGTGAGTCCCTTTGCCGGGTCCCACCGTGAGCATCACTCTAGCACATCGAGAGAGTCCCCCCGGCGAGACGCGCGCCTCAGGCCAGCCTGTGCCAACCCTCCGCCCCCATGGCAACCCGGCCTGCCAGCAGCAGATGTGTCAACGCCGCCTGGACCCTCGCGGCGGAAAGCCCCGTGAGGGCGGGAAGCATGTCGACCGGGCGAGCCCCTGGACCGAGGGCCGCCCAGATGGCGGCCTGATCGCCCTCGAGGGCCTTTTCCAGGCCCTGCGGCGAGTCTTCCCATCCGAACTCCAGGAGGACATCGTGCACATCGCGAACCAGCCGGGCTCCGTCACGGAGCAGGCGATGGACCCCGGCCGAAGCGGTGGAATCGACGGGCCCGGGCACTCCCAGCACCTCCCGGTCCTGTTCCAGGGCGTGAGCTGCCGTCAGCAGAGCCCCTGACCGTTCAGGCGCCTCGACGACGACGGTCCCGCGACAGAGGCCCGCCACCAGTCGGTTCCGGGCGGGGAAACGCCAGGGCGCAGCCCCGGTGCCAGGCGGATACTCGCTGATGAGACAGCCACCCGACCGGACGATCCGTCGCGCGAGTTCCCGATGGGAGACCGGATGGATCCGATCGAGGGCCGAGCCGAGCACGGCCCAGGTCCGCCCCCGGGCCAGGGCAGCCGCATGGACCTCGGCGTCGATCCCGAGGGCAAGGCCCGAGACGACCACCACACCTCGGGACGCGAGCTCGCCGGCCAGACGGGCCGCGACGCGGCACCCGTAGGGTGTGGGACGCCGGGTCCCGACGATCGCGATGGCCCGTTCCTGGTGTCCCAGATCGCCAGCGGTCCAGAGCGCGAGCGGAGGGACCGGGATGTGACGCAGCAGGTCGGGAAAGCGGGCATCCGTATCCAGAACCAGGTCGAGACCACTGGCCAGATGCCTTTGCCAGAGCCGAACGGGATCTCGGGCGTCGCGGGCCCGGACCAGGGCGTTGGCACGCTCCGGGGTAAGCCCACCTTGCGAGACGAGCACGGGAGCCGAAGCATACCAGGCCTGCGCCAGGCCCCCGAGACGGGCGCGAAGACGGGCAAGCGTCCGCGGGCCGGCCCCCTCCACGTCGGCCCAGGCCACCAGCGCCATCTTGTCATCGAACTCGATCATGCCATAATAATATCATGTATAAGCTAGAAAAAGGAGGCCCCACAAGTGTGGAGCCTCCCGTGAGACGGACCGGTACCGGTCGCCTAGTGCGCAGGAGCCTCGCTGGCAGCCTCGGCAGGTGCCTCGGCCGGGGCTTCGCTCGCGGCGGCTTCGGCAGGGGCAGCCTCACCAGCGGGAGAGGCTTCACCTGCGGGAGCAACCTCACCGGCAGGGGCGCTTTCGGAAGCAGCCTCGGCAGCGGGGGCCTCGGACGCGGTGGTGCTGGCGGGCTCCTCGGACTTCTCACCACCCGAGCAGGCGACGAGATTCACGGAAACGGCAACGAGCGAGAGCAGGACCAGACGCTTGAGCATGGGACAGGTACTCCTTCAACGGAACGGGGAGGGTGAATACGGCGATGATACCACTGCCGGACGACCGGGGGGCACGGCCCGTCGGGGAGACTACCCTTGGAGCCGGCGAACCAGCCAGCAGCGGTCCTTGTTCTGGTTGTAGTCTTCGAGGATGAAATCCAGTGCGGCCCGCATGATCTCGGATTTGCCAACCTTCATCCGCTGTTCGGTCCGCAACTTGAGCATCACGACCTCGAGCGAGAGCAGCTGGTCTTCCGAAAAATAGAAGGTCGCCCGCTGGTTGAACGTCTCATCGGCTTCGGGGACCACGGGAGTGTCGGTGGCATCCTCTAGACCGGACTGGCTTTTCTTCGTGGTCGGACGTCGTTTCATGCAGGTGATCCTCTTCTCCTCGGCCCGGAGCCTACCCGAAGGTTGTTGACGGCGTGATCGTAGCAAGAGCACACGACAACAGCCTGTACCCGCGATCACAACGTCAACATGCATCTTTTACGGGTAGGGTGACGCGGGTCACCCCGGGATCGACGCGGCGGTGGAATGGTAAGAGTGAAGGTGTCCAGGGTATATGTGGGACACCGTGGATGACGTCGAGAGGATTGCCAGGTGGACCGCGTCCGTTTCCGCTCGAGAAGGCTTCTGGGAGCCGCGCTCGTGCTCATGACCTCTGCTTGCGCCGCTTACCAGGTCGGCAACCCGTTCCTGCCGGCGGCGCGCATTCTCGTGACGGTCTCCCCCCAGGTCGTCGAGAGCAAGATCGAGTATGACCGGTCCAAAGCCCTCTTCGTCTACGAAACCAGAAACGCGGACTTCACGCTGTCGCCGTATCCCAACGACACCACTCCCGCCGTGCTGTTCACCGACTACGACGTGACCTATCGCAACCAGGACGGTGCCGAGATCAGCTCGTACACGATCCCCAAGCGTCGTCTCGCAGCCACCGTGTTCGTCAACCGATCCGCGGGAGGTGGCGCGGGTGGAGGTGCCGGTGGAGG
>Ga0079301_1000120_pt1 | contig 39084 bp, 32 predicted proteins | sample Wag4_2014_7_11_3_FD_74797 | JGI IMG/M metagenome (GOLD analysis project Ga0079301, IMG submission 74797) | Fresh water mixed with fracking chemicals microbial communities from Ohio, USA - Utica-2 Time Series FC 2014_7_11 | ecosystem: Engineered > Industrial production > Chemical products > Input... | reverse complement strand
GACCTGGCGGTAGTGCTCCAGCTTCTTTTGAATAAGGGAAGCTACGGGGATGTGAGCTTACTCAAACCCGAAACCATTGCAGCATTTACCCAGAGACAATCCAAACTTAGTAGGCGAGGATGGGGTTGGGATAAGCCCGAACCTGAAAAGGGAAAAGGAGGATCAGCGGGGAAGTTGGCGCCAAAAAGTACTTTCGGCCATACCGGATTTACGGGAACCTGTGTTTGGGCGGACCCTGACAATCAGCTTACCTACATCTTTCTCTCCAACCGTGTCTATCCCTCTGCTACAAACAACACCCTACTTGATTTAGGAATTCGTACCAAGATTCATGACCTCATTTATGAGGCAATGAAATAGTGGGTAGCAGCTGGATTAATTTCCTTTAATCTCAATCACCTTGAATTCCGTTCGTCGGTTGCCTTGATGCTCTTCTTCAGTTTGTGCATTTTGGATTCGAAGCTGCGTTTCACCATAGCCTTTGGCCACCAGACGATCTGCTGCAATGCCCTGCGAAACAAGGTAATCTACAGCTGATTGAGCCCTTACCTGAGAAAGTGCTAAGTTGAATTCATCTCCAGACCTTGAGTCAGTGTGCGAACTCAACTCAATACGAATGGCTGGATTATCCTTAAGAATTTTCACCAATTTATCCAATTCTAGCGCGGCATCAGCACGAATATCCGACTTAGCCAAATCGTAATAAATATTTTCCAAGACAATCGCTTTTTCAAGGATCAGTTGATCCAAGATGATGGTGGTATCTAAAGTGATGTTGGTAACCTCCTGAATGAGGGTAGCAGGATCAGGAGTCTTCCCCTTGGTGGTATAGGAGAAGGATTTGGAGAAATAGCCATTTTTTGAAGCGATAATGCTGTATTCACTTTCGGGAGAAAGCGTAAATCGAACTCTACCTTGTGCATTGGCTACATCACCGCCCAAGGATTTCTTATCCTCCCCATACAATAGCACTCTGGCTTGAGGTAAAATCGACTCCTTACCATCCGCTTTAACTTCTTTGGTGTAGACATTGAGCAGCACATTGACCACTTTTGGTTTAGGGGTTTTGTCCTCAAAAAAGTAGATGTCATCATCTCCTTTGCCGCCATCACGATTGGAGGAGATAAAACCGGCCTTTGGATAGTCTGCAAAGAAAATTCCAAAATCATCTCGATTACTATTGAAATTTTTACCCAAGTTGGTGACTACTTGCTTTCCATCACTATTTTTCTCTGCCACAAAAAGATCAAGTTTACCAAAACCTGGGTGTCCATCTGAAGCAAAGAAAAATTTTCCATCCTTTGCAGGATGTGGAAATAATTCGTTCCCTGCGGTATTCACGGTAGAACCTAAATTCACTGCATTACCAAAGTCGCCGTTGGCCAACTTGGTTGCTTTGTATAAGTCAATCCCTCCATAGCCCCCTGGTCGGTTAGAAGCAAAGTAAAGTTCAGTCCCATCCACGCTAAAAGCAGGGGTAGAATTCCACCAGGTATCCTCTTCATTCAAAGGCATCCAAATAGGTTGGGTAAACCCAGCCCCTCTGAAATAGGAGGCAAAAAGGGTGGTTTCTGGGTAATCTTTGGAGGAGGTGGAATTCCCTCTGGCATAGATCAGGGTATTTCCGTCTGGACTTATGGCGAGAGCAGCCTGATTTAGCCCCTCTTCATTTCGAAATTCGGGCAAGAGTTGCACACCCCCCGCATCTACTTTTAGCCCTTCCGCACGGGTTCGGAAAAGCTGGTGGTAAGGTGTTCCTGTGGCAGCATAAAAACTAGAAGAGGCTCTTCCTGAAGTAAAATATAAATTATCCTCACTCAGTAGCGGCGCATAATCTGCACCTGCAGAGTTCAGCTCTCGGTAATTGACCAATTGGTAATTCGGGAAATATTCTCCAATCGAAGCAGTTAATTCCAAGGAACTGAGCTCTTGCTTCACGCGGGCAAGCAAGCGGTCGTCTGAAGTGAGCGAGGATGCTTGCTCAAACGCCTTTTTGGCCGCCTCAACTTGCTCATTTGCTTTGTGACTTTGGCCGAGGTGAAAGTAAGATTCAAAGGTAGGTTCCACCGCTACCAGCGCCTCGTAATGAGGGACGGAGGCTTCGATGCGATTGGAAAGGCGGTAACTCTCTGCCAAGACCTGTCTCGCACGCAAGTTGCTGCTGTCCTTGGCTAAGATCTGATTGAAGGTGCCAATAGCAAGCTGGTATTGACCGGAAAGAAACTGTTCGTTTCCCTTTTCCAAAAGGCTTTTACAACCTCCTAGAAGCAGGAGAAAGCAAAGTGCTAGGTGAAAAAAAATCGGTTTCATTTGGACAGCGGCTGTAGTCTGAGGTTGAATATGAGGAATTAATTTGAAAAATAGGAAGACAACCAGCTTTTTCGAACAGGCAACCAAAGGTGCTTTAGATCGGCTTTGGTCTGCAATGCGGGTTGTACTACCTCAAGATCCGGGGTGATTTGTCCTAGTGCAATTTTGGACTTTAGCCCCAATGCTGGCAACACACGAAGCGCTCCATCCTCATCTTTTAGTGTGACTTTTCCTTGGTTGACCAAATCCAAATCAAGTGCTTGCTCCAACCCTTGCAGCGCGCGCACCGATGAGTCAATGGAGCAGCCAGAGGCTCCCAACTGACTTTCATCAACCGCCAAAACTAGGAGTTGCTCATGTAAAATTTCGAAGGAACTCGGCATCTCCTTGCCATGGGTAGCCCAACCGGCACAAAAATCTTGCAAAGTCTTTCGGATTACCTCCTGCTCGGCAACTGAAAATTTGCGCGAGGAGGCATAAATCCAAATGCGGGAAGTGTCTGGTAATTGGTCAAAAGGTTGGTACATAAGTCAATTCGTGTCTTCAAAGAAAAACCCTTCCTGCATAACGACAAAAAGGGTCTTTTGGATTCAAATCTAAAAATTAAATTCCCATATCCTTCGCAATCATCTCAGCAAGGTCATAGACTTTTACTTCCGCTTCCTTGTTTTTGTTTTTAATCCCATCGGTCATCATGGTCAGGCAAAAGGGACAACCTACCGCAATGGCCTGTGCTCCTGTCGCCAAAGCCTCTTCGGTGCGTTCGATGTTGATGTCTTTTTTACCAGCTTCTGGCTCCTTAAACATCTGTGCACCACCCGCACCGCAACAAAGTCCTTTGGTTCGGCAACGCTTCATTTCTACTAGCTCCACATCTAGCGCTTTGATTACCTCGCGAGGGGCTTCGTACACCTCATTGGCACGGCCGAGGTAGCAAGAGTCGTGGAAGGTGATTTTCTTTCCCTTAAACTCCCCCCCACCTTGTAAGGTCACTTTGCCTTCGTTGATCAGCTGTTGGAGAAACTCAGAGTGATGAATCACTTCGTAATTTCCACCTAGGGCTGGGTATTCATTTTTGATGGTATTGAAGCAGTGCGGACAAGCTGTTACCACCTTTTTCACCTCATAGCCATTCATCACTTGGATGTTGGCTACCGCTTGCATTTGAAACAGAAATTCATTGCCCGCTCGTCGAGCAGGATCTCCTGTACAGGCTTCTTCAGGGCCGAGTACCGCAAAACTTACCCCAACTTTATTCAAGATTTTTACAAAAGCCTGTGTGACGGCCTTGTAGCGTTCGTCAAAAGAACCGGCACAGCCCACCCAGAAAAGCACTTCTGGAGCCTGCGCATTGGCGGCCATTTCGGCCATGGTGGGAACAGTATAGGTAGACATGTTTTTAATCTTAGGGGTTAGGTACAAGATGCAAGACCAAATGGACTTTTAGGCATCCTTTACTTCATTTCTTCTTCTTTTACTTTTTCGGACCAGTTAAATCGGTCAGATGGACTAAATTTCCAAGGAGAAAAACTTGTTTCCATATTTTGGAACATCGCATTCCATTGGGCAGGAGTGCCCGATTCCTCCATGGCCACATAGCGGCGCATCTGCAAAATAATCGACAAGGGGTCAATATTGATTGGGCAGGCTTCAACACAGGCATTGCAGCTGGTGCAGGCATTGATCTCTTCTTTGCTGATGTAATCACCCAAGAGGGACTTTCCATCTGCTAGGCCTGGTCCTCCAGCGTCTATGCTTTTGCCCACCTCCTCGGCGCGATCTCTGACATCCATCATGATCTTGCGCGGGGATAGTTTTTTTCCGGTAAGATTTGCTGGGCATTCGGAACTGCAGCGACCACACTCGGTACAGGAATAGGCATTGAGTACATTTACCCAGCTGAGGTCATTGATATCCTTGGCACCAAAGCGCCCAATCTCAGTGGAAGGGGCCGAAGGATTTTCCACGGGGATCCCCAACATCATGTTTACTTCCTGGGTCACCTCGGGCATGTTCGTCATCTCACCTTTTGGTTTCAGGTTTGCATACCAGGTATTGGGGAAGGCCAAGAAAATATGCAGGTGCTTCGAATAGGTCACATACACGGCAAAAGCTAAAATACCGGCAATGTGAAACCACCAGGCAAATCGCTCCACAAACACCAATGAGCCAGTGGATAGGCCCTCAAAAAGAGGTTGAAGGAAGCTACTGAAGAAAAGAGGTCCCAACACGAGGTAATGCGCATCTCCTCGGCCAGCCAAAATCTGATCTGTGGCATTCATGGTCAGGATGGCAAACATTAAGATGATTTCGATCACCAAGATCAAATTGGCGTCCAGCGCTGCCCAACCCTTGAGTTCCGGCTTGGTAAATCGCTCCACCTTCATCACATTCCGCCGCACCAAAAAAGCAACGCAAGACACCAATACCGCAACGGCTAGAAATTCAAATACATTGATCGCAACGGTGTAAATAGGTCCCAGGTAGGGAGCAAAGAGACGGTGTGTACCCAATATTCCGTCAAGCACAAACTCCAATACTTCCAAGTTGATGACCAGAAAGCCCACGTAAATCAGGAGGTGTAAAAATGCAGGAACCAGGCGTTTGAACATTTTTTGCTGACCCAAGGCCACAAGCAGCATGGCTTTCCAACGGTTTTCGGGTTGGTCATTTCGGGTCTCCGCCTTACCCAACAGGATGTTTCGGCGAAGAAATTGGATCCTTTTACTCAAGATAAAGCCCGCAACACCCAAAATAAGGACAAATGCAAGTTGTGGTAAAATGCTCATATTGATCGGATTAACGAGTTTTTATAAAATTTGGGTCTATTTTTTCTGAAAAGGATTTGTAGAGAATACTCATTTATCTACATTTGCAACACTTTAAAGGATGGTGATATAGCTCAGTTGGTAGAGCATCGGACTGAAAATCCGTGAGTCGGTGGTTCGAGTCCACTTATCACCACAAACCCGGTCATCGTAGATCGGGTTTTTTTTTGCCCTATTTTTTTGTTGCTGCATCAATTGCTTCTCCTCCTTTTGCACTGCCAAAATATAAAATAGTCTGCATGCATACTATTTTTCGCCAAATTTAAAATTCAATTTTTGATTGGTGATCTTCAATAGGACAGAACCCTCTTTCGGAAATTTACTTCTCTCAACTTAAGAACACCCAGTTGGGAAATTTGTTGGAGAACCGCTGAACAGCTTTTGCCAAAAACTAAAAGTGGAATCAAGCGCCCTATTTTTTAAGAAACATCGCCATTTCCGCTACTCGCTTACCTAGACCCCTCGCCTTTGCTAAAAATTGCTCCTCCACCTTCCCCAATTGAAAAGGAGCCTCTCCCGTAATCGCGGATGCTCCAAAAGCGGCTTCCGTCTCCTCCCCGCCCATCACCAGCATTCCCTGAATCAGCATGGAATGGAGCAGGTTCAACTGTACTATTTCCTCCCCAATCGAAATTCCCCCTCCAGTGACAAAGGCTGCTCCCAACTTGTTTTTTAGTGGACGCCCTTCAAAGGGCCAGCTATTGATGAAGCGCTGCACCTCAGGGGCCACGTTGGCATTGTAGACCGGCGAGCCGACCACAATTGCATCCGCCTCAAGTACCTCTTTAGTGCTCACTTGATCTATTGGAAGCATAAGTACCCGCACACCCGCTACTGATTTTGCACCCTCCTCCACTGCAAGAGCCATTGTTTTGGTGTTTCCGGATTGGCTGTAATAGGCAATCAACACCGTGGGCTGCCCTTGTCCATATCCCAAGAAGGGCATGGATAGAAAAAGAAAACTGAGCAGGACAAAGCGGTGCATCCAAGGGGAAGTGTTCATCCCCGAAATTAAAAAAAATCCCCATCTCCGTTAGGAAATGGGGATCTGAATCTGATCAAAACTAATTATTTCTTCCAGCTGGCCTTCCCACCCTTGGCAGAATCGACCGTAACGCTGTACGAAGATCCTGAGCTAACAATCCAGCGCACTTGTACCGCTCCCATACCTGGGATATTGGCAACGGCCATTTTTTCTGGTGAATTAACCTGCTCCTTGTACTTCTTCATGTCGGCATCTTCCACAACAAAACCTGCCACTACCTTCGCCCCGGTAAGCGTCACATAATCTGGCCGCTCAATACGGTACTTCAAATCTTGGCTGGCGTGAGTTGGCATCATGCGCTCGTTGAAGATCGTGGCCGTGATGGCTTTCAACCCTCCTCCCAACTCTTCTTCCTTCACCTCGGTGATGGAAAGCTTGGGCGTATGGTAGGCATGGTAAATGGTGAAAGCGGCATTTCGATGGGCATCCTGCTCCAAGAGGAATCCTGGATGGGCACGACCAAAGGTCTTTTTGAAGCCTCCAATTTCAACTGTCCCAAATTGCGGATGCTTGTATTCTTTGTAGTTGACAAATGCATCACCAAAGGTCAACAGTTCGTCCACTTTGAGTTGCTCCTCCTGATTGCCACGCCCTGCTTCCTTGTTGAAATAGAGGTAAGAAACCATCAGCTCATTGGTGTAAGTAAAGATTCCACGATTGCCATAAAACCAATCCAGCTCCCCACCAAATACGGAGTACAAATCTTTGTACACGGTCAGGTAACGGTAGCCTGGGATCATTTCTTCCCCTTTCTTACCGATGGCATCGTAGATTCGAATGTCCTCACGGTTGTACGTATTGAGATCTTCCTCAGCTCCTGGACCTCGAAGAATCATCCCCCCAGAATTGTGGAAACTCTGCGCTCCAGCAATGTTGGAGTGCTTCCAAACAAACTCCATCACCGCACGATTTTCTGGCAAGGTAAACGGATAGCGCATTGCACCGCGTTGGATGTAATCGGGCTGCCAATTCCAACCCCAATCGCGGTTAGGATCGTAGTAACCGATTCCATCTTCGTTGACTTCACCATCTCCATCGTTGTCGACACCTTCTTGACCGAGCATTTCGTACTCTCCTACTTGGTCAGGGCCTACTTGCATCAATCGTCTAGGGTCTAGCGGATCTTTGATGAATCTACCCGTTGGAGACTTGCGGATCATCATGGTGATATGGCCGTCACCGTCCAAGTCATCCATGCGGTCCTCTCCATTTTTGCCATCGCCGTCGTTGTCCAGCACCAGCATTCCTGAGCGGGGTGAACTAGCGGTATTGGGTTCCTTAAAGAAGTTATTCCGAGCATCCGGATTGATGGTCGGGGTGATGTAAAAGGTCTTGTCCTTGAGCAGCTGCTTCACAAATTCATTGTCGGCATGCATCTCGGTCAGGTACCAAGCCACATAAAGCGAAAATTCCCCTCCCTGCACCTCATTGGAGTGGATGTTTCCATCGATCCACATGGCCGGCTTGTCGGTATCCTTGCCGGTAGAAAAATCAGTGATGGTCAGGGTCAAAATCTCTCTTCCCTCCACCGACTTTCCAATGGATTCAATTTTGGCAATCTTGGGATGCGCTACCGCAATTTTTTTCATCAAATCCCAAAGCCCTTCGGCGCTGTAATAGCGGTTCCAAGCGATTTCAACTTTTGGGGTATGTGGCGTGCCGATGGCCCGAAAGTAGTTTTCTTGTTGCGCACTTGCTTCAAAAGAGCTAAGCGATAAAGCTCCCAAAGCCAATGCAGTTACGGTATGTTTGATATTCATGATCTTCATGGCTTAGAATTTTACAGTTTGGGTAACAAAACCTGCATGCGGAGCACCTGCTTTTAATTGCACCGGACCCTTGCTACGCACGATCCAGCTAAAGGTAGTTTTCTCAAATGCGCCTAGCGAATCCACTAGCTTCACCTTATCCCCAGAGATCAGTTGATCTGCAGGCACATCGATGTCTACCCGTAGCTTTCTGAGCCAACGTGAGCGAGAGCCCATTTCTGAATGAGTAGGTAAGGGGGAGTTATTGAATAAGTCTACCGTGATGCGGGTAAGTCCATTGCCTAGCGCTTCTGTTTTGAGGCTATGCAGCTCCAACTTAGGTTGTATGGCAGCGATTTTGAGGATAAAATCCGTGTGCTGATTGACGATCTCTCCTACTTTCTCAAAAGGAGGGTTGACCATTTTGAACGGCTTGATGCCTCCTACTTCCACTTGTTGGTTGGGAAAATCTGGGTGCTTAACTGCAGTCCAGGGCACAAAATTATCCTGCTTCAAGGAATCCGACCACGCTAAGAAAGTCGCTTCTGCGTTAGTTTTACCCTTGTACTCAGGAGTCCAATACCCCGGTGTGGAAAAGCTGTAGCGCGCAAAGTGGAAGTAGGCCCACTGAAAAAAATCGCCATCTGTACCCTGGTTGGTCTGCTGGAAAGCTTTGGCAGGTACAGTTTTGGTGTAGAGTTCAGATACCATTGCATTTGTGGCCTGGTCTTTTTCCAAAATGGAAGTAACTACCCTCTTTTTTGCATCGCCAGCCGAGTACTTCAGTGGGGTGCTCAGGTTGTTGGCTGGTGAAAAGGTCACAAAAGCAAAGATGTTCCACTGCTCAAACAAGTAATCTAGCAGGGCTCGGCTTTCAAGCTGAGAAACTGCAATGTCTCCTGCAAGGGGCTCAAATACAGGAAATTTGTAAGTCAAGGACTTGTTGAAGGCAATGCCTTCGGTCAAGTCTTCTGCAAATTTGCCATCCTTGTCACTGTCTACACTTTCTTTTACTACTCGGTATTTGCCTGCTTCACCTTTGGCTCTATCAGCTTTAACTAGCACGCGGGCATCTTCCTTGGAAGTAGTCCAGTCACCCATTGGGTCTGTGATACGCATCCAAGTGATGAGTCCATCACCATTTAGGTCGCGGTATCCGTTGTCTCCGGCTACCCCATCACGATCGTGGTCGATGGCAACCGCATTTCCTCTACGCTCGTACTTCAACGCATCGTGGTACTGGGCATAGGCATCTGGGGATAGGTTGGGGAAAATATAGAAAGTCGTCGCATCCAAGGTAGCCGCATGTTCAGTGACTAGCTTCTCAGCAAACTGCAGCGCAAGCTCCACGCTCAGCACATGAAATCCCTCCACGCCACCGACTACTGCGATTGCGGGCTTCTGGTCTTTGTTTCCAGTACCGATTTTCAGGGCATAAATTTCCTTGCCGCCAGCGGTTTTGGTGAGGGTCTTCAGCTCTACAGCAGGGTTGGAACTGAGTTTTTGTAACCGCTCTGCGGTCTGACTGAGGGTAGGATAGTCGCTTTGGGCAAGTGCATTGCCGCAAATCGCTGTTGCCAACCCCAGTACAAGTAACATGTATTTTCTCATAAGGGTAGTGTTTTCAAGTACCTAAAAAGGATATTTAATTGAAAAATGAACGGCAGTTTAGCAAAAAAATGCGAATTGTGGCGGACAGTTTTTCGGAATTTATATTAGGAAGGCAGGCGGAAATGGGAAGGGATAAACGGCTCTTTGCTTGTTCAACTTGTTTAAATCCTGAAAAAACCCGTATTTCAAGGACAAATACTTTTGCCATGTATAAAAAACTTGCCCTCGCCATTGCTTTTTCTCCTCGAATGGAGGCCTTGATTGCTGAAGCCAGAAAATTGATCCAAATTTTTGAAGGGGAGTTGGTTTTAATACATGTCGGTACCAAGACCCCCGAATTGGAAACTCAGCTGGATGAAATTCTTTCTCGGCATTGCGGAGATTTGGAGCGTATCAAAACGATTTGGAAGGAAGGCAAGCCGGCAAAAACCATCTTAAAAACCTGCGAGGAAGAAAAAGTAGACTTGCTGGTTCTCGGAGCCTTAAAAAAAGAAGGACTGCTCACGTATTACGTAGGTTCGGTTGCCCGTAAAGTAATTCGCAAAGCGACCTGCTCCGTGTTGACCATGATTGAGCCCAAAATAGAAACCACCCATTTTTCGAAGGTGGTAATCAATGGAACCGAACTAGAAATCACCCCTAGAGTCATCGCCCGAGGTCTAAAATTCTGCAAAGCAGAGCAGTCTACCCAAGTCCATATTCTGAATGAAATCAAGATGTATGGTTTTAAAATGGCTACTGCCGCAGAAGGCAATGAAGCCGAGGTGGCGAATACCCGACGGAAATTGGTGCAGGAAGAGATCGACTATGTGCAAGGAATCTTGGATAGCTTAGAACCCACCGATCTCAAAATTAACATCAAGGTGACCGCTGGAAAATGGGCTGTAGAATTGGTTCGTTTTTGCGAATCCATCGAGTCCGACCTCTTGATTATGGGGGTAGAACAAGGATTTTCGTTTATCGATCGGATCTTCCCTCATGACATCGAGGACGTGTTGATTGAGCTTCCTTGTAATTTATTGATCGTCAAATAAGCGAGCGATGGAAAAACTAACCCACAATGAGGTAGTCATGTTACTACTTCAACTTGCTACCATGCTCTTTTTGGCACGAGTTTTTGCCGAAATCGCACGCAAATTCAAACAACCTGCCGTGGTAGGAGAAATTCTGGCTGGAATTTTAATAGGCCCCACCATTCTGGGGACTTTTTTTCCTGAAGGCTTTGAATTTTTATTTCGATCCTACCCCATGAGCAATATTGCTTTGGCAGGATACTCTCAAGTGGCAGTGGTCTTGCTTCTTTTCATTGCAGGACTTGAAGTAGACTTAAATTTGGTTTTTTCACAAGGAAAAAGAGCACTCAACATCAGTTTCTACGGGCTAGTAATCCCCTTTGCTTTTGGATTTACAGCTCCCTTTTTCTTTGCCGAATTTTTTGGATTTTCCGAAGGTGACAAACTCCTCTTTTCTCTATTTATGGGTACTGCCATGGCGATTAGTGCCTTGCCAGTCATCGTACGAACCTTGATGGATTTGAATCTATTCAAGAGTAGAATGGGGATGATGATTGTATCTGCAGCGATGGTAGACGATATCATCGGTTGGATGATTTTCTCCGTTATTTTGAGTTTTATGGGAAAGGAAGCCGGTGGAATTGGGATTGGATATACCATCCTACTCACCGTTGGATTTACCGCATTCATGGTGACCGTGGGCAAGTCCCTAATCAACAGGGTACTTCCTTGGATCAACAAGCGATTGGCTTGGCCAGGTGGACTTATTTCTCTTTCGCTAGCAGCCTGCTTTTTTGCCGCAGCATTTACTGAATTCATTGGCTTGCATGCCATTTTTGGTGCTTTTGTCATCGGTATTGCCATCGGCGATTCGGAGCACATGACCGAGCGAGCCAAGGAAATTATCCACCAGTTTGTGAATAATATCTTTGCTCCCGTGTTTTTTGTGGCCATTGGATTGAAGGTAAACTTCATTGCCAATTTTGATCCTTGGCTTGTACTGGTCGTGATTCTAGTAGCCTATGCAGGCAAGGTAATCGGCTGTGGCTTTGGTGCACTTCAAGGCAAACTGGATAAATACGAAGCCTTGGCCATCGGTTTTGGGATGAATGCCCGAGGAGCCATGGAAATTATTTTGGGTTTGATCGCTTTAGAAAATGGACTCATTACCGAGAAACTGTTCGTAGCCTTGGTAGTCATGGCCTTGGTGACCTCCATGACCTCAGGGCCATTGATGCGTTGGGCCATGAACAAGCGTAAAGAGGGATTGGAATAAGATCCCTCAATTTCTAGAGCGCAGAGACGTAACTCCTTGGAAAAGAATTTTTATCCGAAATCTTCCAGCTAAAAGTTAAACAAAGGGACTATTTTTGGGCTTTTCATTGGAAATAGCTCAAGTTCATGTCTACAAATAACGCAAAAATAGGAGTCCTACTGGTCAATTTGGGAACTCCCGACAGCACCAAAACAGGTGATGTGCGCAAGTACCTCCGGGAGTTTTTAATGGATGGTCGGGTGATTGACTTTCCCTTTATCCCACGATGGATGCTTGTCAACCTCATTATTGCACCTTTCCGAGCACCAAAATCTGCCGGTGAATACCGCAAGCTCTGGACCGACCGAGGCTCTCCCCTACTTTTTCATACCCAAGACCTGAAGGACAAGCTCGTTCAGAAGCTAGATCCTAAAAAATACCTCGTGGCAATGGCCATGCGCTACCAAAACCCCAGCATTAAAAAGGCCTTGAATGAGCTGAATAAGGCAAACGTAAAGAAAATAATCGTTCTCCCCTTATTTCCACAGTACGCCTCCGCTACCAATGGCTCGGTAATCGATCGGGTAATGGAAATCACGCGCACCTGGCAGATCATCCCCGAGATGACCTTCGTGAGCAATTACGTAGACCATCCTTTGTTTCTTGAGGCCTGGGCCGAACTAGGTCGGGAGGCGATGAAAAAGCACGAGTACGATAAGTTTCTCTTCTCTTACCATGGCCTTCCCGAGCGGCAAATCCGAAAAGGAAGCATGGAAGGGCACTGCAAGCTAGGGACTTGCTGCGCCGCCTATGGACTAAAAAATCAATTTTGCTACCGCGCCCAATGCTTCCAGACTACCCGATTGGTAGCCGAAAAATTGGGACTACCAGAAGACAAGGTGATGACTTGCTTCCAATCCAGATTGGGCAAAGATCCTTGGATCAAACCGTATACAGAGGATACCATCAAGGAACTCACCAAAGAAGGAGTAAAAAAAGTACTCGTTTTCTCCCCTGCCTTTGTGGCGGACTGTTTGGAAACGACCGTGGAAGTGGGCGAAGAATACAAGGAGCAGTTTGAGGAACTGGGCGGCGAGCACTGGGATTTGGTTCCCAGCCTCAACTCCAGTGATACCTGGGTAAGGTGTGTGGAGGATTTGATTGTGTCGAGAGCATAGGGAAATGTACTAAGTACAATGTACAAAGTACGAAGTACAAGGTACCAAGTAGCTTCATAAGTACCATTTGTGTGCGAATCCATACTTTGTACCTGGTACTTTGTACACTGTACCTTTCCTGCAGAATTCTAGTCCTTATTCGAATCCCTACTTTGTACTTGGTACCTGGTACTTTGTACAATTTAATTTCGTATTTCGTACTTAACAAATTCCCTTGTCCAAATCCTCCTCCCAAGTCATCCTTATCCTCGGTGTAGTGTTGATCTCCATCAACCTCCGCACGTCCATTGCTTCGGTAGGTCCGCTTATTCCTTTTATTCGGGAAGATCTGGGGATTTCCAATGGAGAGGCGGGATTTTTGACTACCCTAAGCCTGATCACGTTTGCGATTTTTTCCTTGTTTGCTCCTAGCATTGGCAAGAAGCTGGGCCTAGGAAAGGCCATATTTCTAGGAATACTACTGCTAGCCATCGGCGTGGTCATTCGGGTGCAAGGAGGTATTGCCCTACTTTACCTGGGCACAGCCTTGACGGGTATCGGGATTGTGACTGCCAATGTGCTGATGATTCCCTTTTTTAAAGCCCGGATTCCAGAGAAAATCGGTTTGATGACCGCCTTGCTCTCTACGGGCATGTCCTTATTTGCCGCCATCGCTTCGGGAATTAGTGTACCCCTAGCGGAAGGCCTTGGATGGGGATGGAGAGGGGCCCTGCTTTCCTGGGTGGGGGTGATGGTACTTGCACTCATCGCCTGGATCCCACAGCTATCTCCTCCCAAGTCCAAGGGCAATGCCGAGGTGCTGGAAGGTAAAAATGTATGGAAATCTACACTAGCCTGGCAAGTTACCGGATTTATGGGGGCCCAATCGGTCATGTATTTTACGATGATTACCTGGCTACCCGACCTCTTAATCGCCCGTGGCATGACTCCAGTAACTGCTGGAATGGCCCTCTTCTACATGCAATTGATCTCACTGATCGGCACTTTCTTTGCCCCCAACCTCCTGATGCGCCTTCCCCAGCAATCTGGAGTGGTGATTGCAGTTGGAATAGGCTACCTGATTGGCTATTCCGCGCTTTTTATCCACAACGAACTGCTTACGTTTGCCGCCCTTACGGTCATTGGCATCGGGAGCGGAGCAAGCTTGAGCATCGCCTACACCTTGATTTCGATGCGTACCGCAGAGGCGCTGACCACCTCTAGACTTTCTGGAATGGTGCAGTCGGCAGGTTATGTCCTAGCCGCTCTAGGACCCTTGGTATTTGGGATTTGTTTGGATGTATTTGGCAACTGGAACCTGCTGATTTGGTTTCTCTTGGCCATGACCCTCCAGTTTTTAGTTTTGGGCATCCCTGCGGGCAGAGACCGAAAAATCTAGGCCCAGATTCTTCATTTTTTCCTAACAGCCTCTGCAAAGAAAGCGGTATTTTTGTGCTATCCATTTCTCATCTCCATGCAAGATATAATCCAGAACCTAGGTATCTCAGACTCCCTATTTGACTACTTGATCATGCCTTTGCTGATCTTTTTGGCACGAGTTGCAGATGTCTCCATCAACACGCTGCGCTTCATGTTTATGATGAACGGCAAAAAAAATATCGTTCCCATATTGGGTTTTTTTGAGGCCTTAATCTGGCTCTTGGCAATTGGACAAATTTTCCAAAATATTGATAATCCACTGTCCTACTTGGCCTATGCAGGGGGCTTTGCAATGGGAAATTACGTAGGCATGACCTTGGATGAAAAATTGGCTTTAGGAAGGGTTTTGGTTCGGGTAATTACACCAAACTCCCTACCCGTCTTGCTTGAGTTTATGAAAGAAAAAAACTACCGCTTCACCAGTGTGGATGCTGAAGGACGCTACGGCAAGGTCAACCTTTTGTTTACAGTCATGAAGCGGCACCAGCTGCCTGAATTTATCTCCCGAGTAAAGCAAATGGATGAAAAGGCCTTTTACACCATAGAAAGTGTGAAGCGCGTGTCTGAGGATGAATTCAATATCATGGACGACAAGCCTCGATTCCGCACCCGCCTATTCAACCGAGCCCGAACCTAATGAGAAACAGCTGGTTTCAATTTCAGCAGTTCCGAGTAGCGCAAGACCGATGCGCCATGAAGATCAGCACCGATGCGGTCCTGCTAGGTAGCTTGGTTCAAAGCGATGCACCCAAACAAATCCTAGATATCGGCACAGGAACTGGAGTCATCGCCCTGATGCTGGCCCAGCGCTTTCCTCAAGCTAGCCTTACGGCATTGGAACTTGATCCCGAGGCAGCCAGCCAAGCAAAGGATAATTGCCAACAAAGCCCTTTTTCGGAAAGATTGACCGTCCTGCAGAGGAGGTTTCAAGATTTTCCTGTAGAGCAACGCTTTGATTTGCTGGTCAGCAACCCTCCCTTTTTCCCCGATCACCTTCCGTCAATCGACCCCAAAAGACAGCAAGCCCTACACACCGACAGTCTGTCCTTTGAGGAACTTTTACAAAAAGCAAGTCAACTCCTTGCGCCTTCGGGTTCTTTCTGGGTGATTTTACCTCCACGGCAAATGCAGGATTTTATCCAATACGCAAAAGCCTATGGACTCTTTCAACATACGCGAGTGGGCATTCGAGACAGTGCTTCCAAGCCCATCCACCGAGAAGTGGTTTGCTTTAATTTTTCGGAGCCCTCAACAACTACTCTTCCCGAGGAGCTTCTTCTAAAAAATGAGGATGGCAGCTATTCAGTAAGGTATCAACAGCTGATTTCTGGATTTTTATTGGGGTTTTAACAAAAAACTCACTCTTTTCTACTTCTATTTCTTTGTGGAACACCAAAAAAATTGTTCCCGCTCCTAAAAACCCTATTTTTGTCAGTTGACTAGACCACTATTCCATGCAAAAACTACGCGCTGCAGTTGTTTTTTTAATGCTGTTCGCCTCCTGGTCCTGTACTGAGGAAGAGAACACGCCGATTCTGGTATCGACCGAAGACATTTTGTTTGTAGGTGGCGATAAACTACGCGTGTCGGGCAGACTCCTGACCAATCGAGAGGTTTTCGCCGAGGAACATGGATTTGTCTTTTCCACCGATGCCTCCTTCTCCAGTCCTATCTTACTATCCTTGGGTGAGAAAAGTGAGCCAGGACGATTTATTGGTGAAAAAAATGGGTTTAAAATCGGACAAACTTACTTTGTAAAAGCCTTCGCAGAAGTTGATGGTCAACGCTTGGAAGGGCAAGCCGTGGAGTTAAAAACATTGACCCCCACCATCGCAAGTTTTTCTCCTACCTATTCTACAGCCGGAAATGAACTAGTCATCGAAGGCAAAAATTTTCCAGAAGGCACCCAAGTCTTCTTTGGCAGTCAGCAGGCTCAAGTAATTAAAAACGTATTTGAGTCCAAGCTCACCGTAAAAATCCCCGCTGCAGCAGGACAAATAGTAGTTCCCATCAAGCTTCTCATCCAAGGCAAGGAGTATACCATCCCCACTTCCTTCGAATACCAGGCAGGAAAATACACCAAGGTAGGCGACTTCCCGGGTAACCTTCGGATTTACGACAACAGCTATTTTTCAAACAGCTCTGGATTCCACGTTGGGCTTGGAAAAATCAAACTAGGAGATAATTATGCTGGTTTCCAGCGCTTCAATCCCACTACAGGCACCTGGTCGGAGGTTAGCTTCCCTGGTAACAAACGTAGATTTGCTTTCGCTACCACCAACTACCTCGGTGGTGGTGCCTTGGAACCTGCTCGTGATCAATTTGTATACGACCGAAGCCTTTGGAAAATCAACGGAAGTACCTTCGAGCGCCTGGGAGACATCCCTTTTAACTCCCGTGAGGCTTTGGCTGTGGAATGGGAAGGAAAATTACTCCTTTTTGGTGGGCTTGATGGAGCTGGATTCCTAGTTAGATCTTATGATCCGCAGAACAGATCCTGGACCAACAAACAGAATGCCCCGGTCACGCTGAGCCGAAATGGGGCCGCCTTCGTATGGAATGCACGTGTCATGGTATTGGCTAGCAATGGTCAGCTATGGGAATATCAACCTACCTCTGATACCTGGCAGCTTGTAACTACCTACCCTGGAAATAAGGGACAAGGATTTCCTTTGGCAGAAGTAATCGGTATAAAAGCCTACTTGGGACTTTATAGAGCTACCCAAGAGTTGTGGGAACTCAACCTAGAAACTCTCACCTGGAAAGCTAAAAATCAAATCATTGGTTTCCCTCAAAGTATCAACAGTGGCCACTTCCAGTTCAATGGCTCAATTTATTTTCTTCGTGCCCCCGAGGAATCCGTAAGTGGATCCTTGACCATGGAATTGTTCAAATTTGACCCTGACGCGATCTAAGCCTATCCCCATGAAAAAAATACTTCTTTTTCTCTTTTTAGTAGTTGGGCTTTCATCCGCATGGGCCCAAACTCCCGCGGTGAAGCGAGAGGTGGTTGGCCGAGATATTGGCCAGCTCAAAGGCATCAAACTTTCGGGTAGAATCACCGATGAGATCACCGGAGAGGCTCTTGTAGGAGCTACGGTCAGGATTCCAGAGCTCGATCTGACCCGAATCACCGATGATAACGGCAGCTTTGAACTGGAAGTTTCCCGGGCAGAATACACACTGGAGTTTCGGTATGTAGGCTACGAAACTAAGATTTACCCCATCACTGCAGTGGGAGATGGAAGGCTCATCATCAAGATGCTTCAAGAGGATTTTACCCTGGATGATGTGGTGATCTATGGCAGTGATCCCGAGAAAAATATTAAATCCACCAACATGGGTGCGGTCACGCTCAGTGTCAATACCATGCGAGAACTGCCTCCATTTATGGGAGAAATCGACATTGTCAGGTCTCTAGCAACCCTTCCTGGTGTCAGTCAAGTAGGCGAAGCATCCTCAGGACTCAATGTTCGTGGAGGTGGCGTAGACCAAAACTTGATTCAATTTGCCGGTGCTCCGATCTACAATCCTTCGCACATGTTTGGCTTGTTCACTGCCTTCAATCCTGACATGGTCAACGACGTGACCCTCTACAAAGCGGTGGTGCCTGCGCGATTTGGAGGTAGAAGCTCGGCTATTTTGGACATCCTTCCCAAAGCTGGAAGCGTAGACAAATGGGGAGGAGACTTCATGGCCAGCAACTTTTCCGGAAAGCTCTCCCTCAACGGCCCGCTGATCAAAGACAAGGTATCCATCCTCGGAGGGTTTCGAATCTCCTACATCAACTGGCTGTTGAAATCATTGAGCAATACCACACTAAACAACTCCAATGCTAATTTTTACGATGGTAATGTAGTGATTAGTGCACCCTTGACAGAAAACAACGAGTTTACCTACAGCTACTACACTAGCTACGATGACTTTGCTTTTGCTTCAGACACCACCATCTCTTGGCAAAACAATGCACATTCACTGCAGTGGAAAAGCAAGCTGTCGGATAAACTCAAGCTGGAGGCACTCGGGTTTTACTCGCTCTACGACTATGGGATCTTCAACCAATCGGGCCTCAACAATTTTGAAATCAATTCCAATATCAAGGACATGGGTGGAAGAACGTTCGTCAACTATGCCTTGAGCCCTACGCAATCCTTCACTGCAGGAGTGGAATTCAAACAAGTAAGTGTGCAACCGGGAGAGTTGGTGCCTACAGGCACCGAGGCGGACCTACTCCCCAAAAAGGTACAAAATGAGTTTGGCCGAGAGGCTGCCGCCCACTTCCAGCACGAGCTAGAGCTGGGAGAAAAAATTGGACTTAGCTATGGCCTTCGCTACGACTTCTACCAATACCTTGGAGCGCGAACCGTACGAACCTATAAAGAAGGACAGCCCGTATCGGATGGATCCGCCATCGGAGAAACAAAATATGCCAAAGACGAAGTTATCCAAACTTACGATGGACTAGCGCCACGCGCATCCTTCCGCTACTCCTTCAACAAGGCTAGTTCGGTCAAATTGGGCTACAACAAAATGTACCAGTTTATCCACCTCATCTCCAATACCGCGACCATCGCTCCTTCGGATGTTTGGAAACTCAGTGATGGATTTTTGAAACCACAGATTGCCGATCAGTTCTCCTTGGGATATTACAACAACTTTAAGGGAAACATCTTTGAGACTTCCGTGGAAGTCTACTACAAAGACCTTCAAAACGTGGTGGAATACAAAGACGGCGCCAACCTGATTTTGCAAAACCACTTAGAAACCGAGTTGATCCCTGCGCAAGGGCAATCCTATGGACTTGAATTGTATGTCAAGAAAAACCTAGGAACCTTAACTGGATGGATTTCCTACACCTATTCCCGATCCTTGAGACGTGTGATTACCCCCTTTGAGGAGGAAAACATCAACAATGGAGCTTGGTATGCCTCCAACTTTGACAAGCCGCATGACCTGACCTTGATTGGTAATTACAAAGTGAGTACCAATGCCTCCATTTCGGCAACCTTTGCCTACAGTACCGGCAGACCCATCACCTTCCCTGAAGCAAAATTTGATTTTTCAGGAAACAATCTGGCCTACTTCAATAGCCGAAATCAACAACGACTTCCTGACTTTCATCGACTTGATTTCTCTGTAAATTTCAAGCTGAAAGGTGAAGGAAAGTTTTTTGATGGGGACTGGACCTTCTCCGTGTTGAATGTCTATGGACGCAAAAATCCATTTTCTATCTTCTTTGACGATGCCGCCAACCAGCCTCCACAGGCCTTCCGATTGGCTCTTTTGGGCATCCCACTACCAAGTTTAAGTTACGCCATTAGCTTCTAAAGCCATGTTGAAAAGACTACTCTACTTAATCCTAGTACTTCCAATGGCCTGCGTCGACCCCTATGAGGTGAAGGTGCCAGAAGGAGAGCAGCTGCTTACCGTAGAAGGTATAATTTCTACGGGACCAGGTCCCCATGCCATTACCCTTACACGCAGCGCCACCTACGGAAGTATTTTTGAAGGACTGATTCGTCCCGTTTCCTTGGCTACAGTGGTGGTCCGGGACAACGAAGGCAATGTCACCTTCCTTACCGAAGGGACTGAGGCAAAGGGAACCTATTTCACCCCTGCCAACTTTTCAGCACAGGTAGGCAGGTCCTACACCTTACAAATCCAAACCATAGAAGGAAAGGTATATACCTCTACTCCAGAGCGCGTCGCGTCTGTACCCGGTATCCAATCCTTAAACGTCAAGACCATTACGGTGCCAACCGAAGGAAGTGATGTACCTAAATCAGGCATTCAACTTCTAGTAGAACTCAAGGACCCTGCCGATGAAAATAACTTTTACTACTGGAGAAATGGTCCTGCAGTCTATATTCTAGAAACACGGCCAGATTTATTCACACCACGGCCTTCCCCTGCAAATCCAAACCGGACCCCGCAGCCCAAAGATTGCTGTGTGCAATGTTTCCGCTACGAAGCAAGCAACAACCAGAGCCTTTTTGTAGTCAATGACGACAACTTCAATGGCCTAAGCACCCGAATCCCTGCCGCCTTTATTGCAGACGATGGGATTCGATTTGTCAACAAGTTCCGAATGGACCTCAAGCAATACAGCATCTCCCAAGGTGCCTATCGATTCCTGCGCTTGGTCAAGCAGCAAGCCGAAATCAGCGGGTCTATCTTTGACCCTCCTCCGGCAAACTTGCGTGGCAACATGATCAGTTTGGACAATCCAGACGAAGTGGTGCTTGGGTACTTTATGGCAGGAGGCGAAACCTCTAGACGCATCTACATCGATAAAAATGACTTGACCTACAAGCAAAATCGAGCAATCATTCCCGACGATTGCCGAGTCATTTCTGGAGCATTTATCGATCCTCCAGCAGATTGGAGACCCTAAAACAAAAAAGACCAGCGTGCTGGTCTTTTTTGTTTTAATTACCGAGGAAGCCAAGGTTTGAAATTTAAGAAGGAGAGCAGTGAACCGCCTGCAGGCCGAGGTCTGTTGACAGTCGACTGTGGACGATTCCTTTTACAGAATCAATCCACCACCCGCTCCTCAAATCGAATCCCCTCCTGTTCCAAAGCCTCTAAAATCGGGAGATACAATTCCGGTACCACAGGAAGATGAAGCCCACGAATGGAAATTTTATCCTTTAAAAAGAGGTCCACGGCAATTGCTAGCGGCAAGCCCACGGTCTTCGCCATGGCAGTGTACACTGCATCCTGACCGGTCTCGACCAAACTGGAAATCACCTTTTTGATTCCTGCTTGGGTTTGAATCTCAAACTGATGTTGCATCACAATCAGGTCCCGATCGGCAGGCTGAAGGGACCAATGGGCCTCCAAAATGGCCTGGAGCAGTTGTGCGGGGCTTCCTTCGGTAACTGGAAGTGGAATGGACTCAAATAGACGCAACCACTGCAACTTTTCAAAAGTAGGAAAATCTAAGTCTGGAATTACTGCTGCTAATTTTTCCTCTACCGAGAGCTGCTCAGACCAGGGAAGGAAGGTATTCAAAAACTGTCGGTAGGTACTGCCGAGGGGCAACTGCAACACGGCGGTATCGTCTGTCATCCCTAACTGTACAAATACATCCCAAGCTTTACAGAATCCCGCTCGACGAAGTGTCCCTCGAAGGAGGGTGTCTACCTGCTGCAATCCATAAATTGCTTGGTAGTTCAAGGAATCTCGATTGGGGTAACCATCAAAATCCCCTAGGCCAGGAAAACTGATGGTTTCTATCCGCTTAAATAGCTGCTGGTAGGGCACCAACTTCACCTCTCCATGATCGATAAACTTGGAAGTGCCTTGGCCTGCCAAGACCACATTCCGGGGGTTCCAGGTAAACTTGTATTTCCAGGGATTGTCTTCACTTTGAGGAGCCAACAAGCCTCCACAATAAGACTTGAAGGAGCGAATCACCTCTCCCTTTGCTTTTGCCTCATGGATGATTTTCAGGGCAGACATGTGGTCAATTCCTGGGTCTAGCCCACATTCGTTGAGAAAAAGAAGCCCTTTGGCTTCGATCTCGGACCGCATGGCTCGCAGCGCATCACTTTCATAAGAGGCAGTAAAAAAATGTTTGCCCAACTCCAGGCAGTCCGCAGCCACGATAGGGTGAAGGCCTGCCGGGAGCATGGATATCACCACATCTGCTTGTTCAATTAATTGCCGCCGGGAACCCAGTTCAGCTAAATTCACTGCTACAGCCTGTATATGGCTTCTCCCCTGAATTTTGGCTGCTGCCTGGCTAGGATCCAAATCAGCAACAAGTAGCTGCCGGTCACCTTGGGCACAAGAGTCGGCTAGGTAATCAATCAAATAGCTGGCAGATTTTCCTGCGCCAAAAATCAAGATGGTGGACATGGGCTTGAAAATAATAAGTTAAAGTTGCCCCTTTTTTTTGGGGCGAAAAAAGGAAGGGTAAAGAATTAAGGAACATTTATGTACTTTAATCGTTCGTTCCAATCCAAACCAATACCGCTTGTGAAAAAAATTACCGATACGATTGAGTTGGAAGAACTCACTTTTTCTGAATTAGACCCCCGAGAAGCAGCATTGCTCCAGCGGGCACAGGAAATCTCTACGAAGGCTTATGCTCCCTACTCCAAATTTCAGGTAGGGGCAGCGGTTTTGCTCGCCAATGGTGAAATCTACCAATCTTCGAATCAAGAAAATGTAAGTTTCCCGGTAGGCACTTGTGCGGAGCGCTTACTTTTAGGCTATGTGGGTGCCAACTTCCCGGAGCAGGCTCCCCAGACGCTTGCCATTGTGGCGCGGCGTGAGGGTGAGATCGATTGGGCGGGTGTTTCTCCTTGTGGCATGTGTCGGCAGGCGATCAATGAAACTGAAAATCGGTACCAAAGCCCAATCACCATCCTATTGTTGCAACCCAGGGGAGTCATACTTCGATTCCAAGGGATTCGCCAATTGCTCCCACTCAAGTTTGACGATCTCCACAGTTAGGCGTGAAAAAATCCATTCAGTTTTCATACGAAACCCCTTATTTCTTGTCCCATGAACCGACTGGAAAGGAACAAGAAGTTTGGATTGTCCTCCATGGCTATGGGCAACTGGCAGAATTTTTTATCCGAAAATTTCTTCCCCATGCATCAGAAAATAGGCTATTTATCGCTCCTGAAGGCACCAATCACTCCTACCTCAAAGACTTTCAGGGACGAGTTGGTGCAAATTGGATGACGAGCTACCAGCGGGAAACTGCAATTGCCAATAACTATCGATACCTAAATCAAATGATGGAGGAGGTCCTCTCCGCCTTCGAACAGGTGCCGCGTTTTCATCTCCTTGGATTTTCACAAGGGGCAGCAACCGCAACCCGCTGGGCCAGCCAATGGGAAGGTAGCCTTGATTCACTTATTCTTTGGGGAGGAGGATTTGCCCATGACCTGGTGCTGGAAGTGGCAAAAGAAAAATTTGCTTCAACTGAGGTAATCCTCGTCCATGGACTGGAAGATGAATTGATCACTGAGGAAAGTAAGAAACGTCAAGAGGAGCTTATTTTGGAGCTAGGCAAGCCGATAAACCTTCTTACTTTTTCCGGAGGGCATGAAATCGACCCAAAAACAATAGAAAGAATTATAAATCAAGGGTTTTAGCCTTATTTTTTTGGGTAGAACTTGCATTTTTTAAAACAATTTGTTGAACTTTCGAACTGTCGTACTTTTAAAATATTTGAACTCCATCCATGCTTTCGCTTACTGAAAAAGAGGTAGATCTAATTGCTACCCAATTGCTTAAAGGCAATGTATGCTTCTATCAGGTTGACAAGAAAAAAATCCATCACTTGCCGGACGATGAAGATCATTTCAACTACGACCTAACGCCAGAGGAGGAAGATATCCTCGACGAAATCGAAGATCAACCAGACAATTTTGCAGAGTTTACCAGGCTTGAACCCTCCCAAGAGCACCAGTTGATGCAGGACTTTGTGGACCGAAGGGTTAAAGAGCGTACGCTTGCCGAGGATTTAGTGAGTGCGCTAAGCAATCCCAAGGCTACTACGGCCTTCCGATTTCTATTGGATGGCTCCAAATACAAGGAGGAGTGGGCAGAGTTTCTCCGCGGCAAATACCAGGATTGGATAAAGGAACAAGTAGATTCCTTCAACTACGCAGAAGAATAAATCTCAACCGCTCCAAGATTAACCTTCTGGAGCGGTTTTTTTTAGGTTTTGATTCTAATTCTTAGATTCCAAACGCCTGCTTCACCTTCTCCACATAATCCAACTTCTCCCAGGTAAACAATTCTACCTTCTGGGTGATGGCTGGGCGGTAAGGGGAAGTGAAGGTCTTCTCAACCACTACACTCTCTCTACCCATGTGGCCGTAAGCGGCTGTTTCTAGGTAGATAGGTGTACGCAATTTCAAGCGCTGCTCGATGGCATACGGACGCATGTCGAAAAGGTCTTCTACCTTCTTGGCAATCTCTCCATCGCTCAAGTTCACCTTGGCAGTGCCGTAGGTGTTGATGTAGATACCCATCGGCTTGGCTACACCAATCGCATAGGATACCTGAACTAGGATCTCATCAGCTACTCCTGCAGCTACCATGTTCTTGGCAATGTGACGTGTCGCATAAGCTGCAGAGCGGTCTACTTTGGATGGATCTTTGCCAGAGAAAGCGCCTCCTCCGTGAGCACCCTTGCCCCCGTAGGTATCCACGATGATTTTTCTTCCCGTAAGTCCAGTATCGCCGTGCGGACCACCGATCACAAACTTGCCCGTTGGGTTGATGTGGTAGGTAATCTGGTCGGTAAATAATTTTTGAAGGGAAGGCTTCAACTTGGCCTTCACGCGTGGAATCAAAATGTTGATGATATCGGCTTTGATTTTGGCAAGCATCGTTGCCTCCTCGTCAAAGTCATCGTGCTGGGTAGATACCACAATCGCATCAATGCGCTGCGGTACGTTGTCATCGGAGTACTCGATGGTCACTTGAGACTTAGAGTCAGGACGTAGGTACGGCATGTCCTTGTTCTCTCTGCGCAATTCCGCTAGCTCCAATAGAATGCGGTGCGAAAGGTCCAATGCCAAGGGCATGTAGTTGTCCGTTTCGTTGGTGGCATAGCCAAACATCATGCCTTGGTCACCTGCTCCCTGCTCCTCTGGGTTCTTGCGTTCTACTCCCTGGTTGATGTCTGCTGACTGCTCGTGGATTGCTGAAAGCACGCCACAAGAGTTGCCTTCAAACATGTATTCGCTCTTGGTGTAACCGATCTTGTTGATCACCTCGCGGGCGATTTTTTGCACGTCTAAGTACACATCAGATTTCACCTCACCGGCAAGGAACACTTGTCCGGTTGTTACGAGTGTTTCGCAAGCTACTTTGGAACTGGGATCAAAAGCCAAAAAGTTATCAATCAGTGCGTCGGAAATCTGATCCGCAATTTTATCTGGGTGGCCCTCAGATACAGATTCTGAGGTGAAGAGGTATGGCATACCGTTTTTTTATTTTTCGTGAATGGTGGCACAAAATTACAGGAACTGCCCGAAATAAAAAATTGCGTTACCGGTGCTACTCCAAACGGCCAAAAAGGAAAGGTATTTCATTCCGGATATGCTGTTGTCGAAAAGTCCTATAAAAGTCTCGAAAAGACAGGAAGCCCCACCTTTGCGTCTTGGCGCTTTGCGAGAACAATAATTTTAAAGAAGATCAATGTTTTAAGTAAAGACCTTCGAGGTTTTGGAAACCTCAAAGGTCCAGGTCATCAGATCAGCTCCACACTGCGCTTCACGAAGGCAGTCAGGTCTTTGCCAGTGAGCAAACCTTGGGAAAGAAGGGCCAAATCAAAGGCTTGCTTGGCAAGCTTCACTTGACTCTCCTCATTTTCTGCCTTCAGGATCTTGTCAACCAAGGGGTGGTTGCCATTGATGGCTACCTTGTAGCTATCTGGTAGGCTTCCGTAGAAACTCATCGGTCCACCTCCTGTTTGTGCCATCTCCTTCATACGGCGCATCCACTCTTCCATGGTGATGGTCACCGGCATTTCCTCGGGACTTAGCCCTTCGATATCCACGGTATAGGTCTTGTTGGCAATGGCTTTTTCAAAAAGCTCCTTCACCGACTTGCTCTGATCTTCAGTCAGCAGGTTGGCATAGGTCGAATCCTTTTGAATCAACTTTTCTACCACATCGGAATCCACACGCTTGAGTTGGGTTTTTTCCAACTTGGACTCAATGTGTTGAATGAAATGGTTGTCGATTGGAGAATCCATCACCAACACATCGTATTCCTTCTTGAGAGCCGAATCGATAAAGCTATCCTGCTTCTTAAGGTCTGTGGAGTACAAGTACACCAGCTGCTCGCTTTTGTCAGTTTGGGTAGCCAATACCTTTTCACGGTATTCGTCAAGCGTAAAATATTCTTCCTTCGTGTTTTTGAGCAAGGTAAATTCCTTCCCCTTCTCGTAAAACTTCTCTTCGGAGATCATGCCGTACTTCACAAACAGTCCAATATCTCCCCACTTTGCTTCGTATGCTTTGCGGTCTTTTTTGAATAGTTCAGAAAGCTTATCTGCTACTTTTTTGGTGATGTAGTTGTTGATCTTCTTCACATTGCCATCTGCTTGCAAGAAACTTCTGGACACGTTGAGCGGAATATCGGGAGAGTCAATCACCCCATGAAGCAACATCAAAAATTCCGGCACAATGTCCTTCACCTCATCGGTAATAAACACCTGACGGCTGAAAAGCTTGATCTTGTTGCGCTGCATCTCAAAGTCATTTTTGACTTTCGGAAAATAGAGCACCCCAGTCAAGTTGAACGGATAGTCCACATTCAAATGGATCCAGAACAAGGGATCTTCTCCCATCGGATACAAGCTCTTGTAGAAGGCTAGGTAGTCCTCGTCTTGCAGGTCACTTGGAGATTTGGTCCAAATAGGCGCCCTGGTATTGAGAATATTGTCCACCTCCACAGACTTCCATTTTTTCTCTCCCTTGTCGTCTACACCATCTTCTACGGATTCGGATTTGGTGCCAAACTTAATGGGAATGGGAAGAAATTTACAATACTTGTCCAAGATCCCCTGCAACTTCCACTTGTCTAGAAACTCGACGGAATCTTCATTTACATGGAGGATGATGTCCGTTCCGCGGCTCTTCTTCTTTCCTTTTTTGATTTCAAACTCAGTGCTTCCGTCACAAGTCCAAATCGCAGGCTCAGATCCCTCCTGATAAGAAAGCGAATGGATTTCTACATTTTTGGCCACCATAAAGGCGGAATAGAAACCCAATCCAAACTTGCCAATGATTTCGTTAGCATCTTTGGAATCTTTGAATTTCTCCACAAACTCCGTGGCTCCAGAAAATGCAATCTGGTTGATGTATTTTTTGATTTCCTCAGCAGTCATGCCGAGTCCTTTGTCGGAGATGGTGATGGTCTTCTTTTTTTCATCAAAAGACACCTCTACGGTGAGGTCACCTAATTCCCCCGCATACTGACCTAATGTCGCAAGTCGCTTGATTTTTTGAGTCGCGTCTACTGCGTTGGAGACCAATTCCCGAAGGAATATCTCGTGATCAGAATAGAGGAATTTCTTAATAATCGGGAAAATGTTCTCGGTATGTATCGAGATCGTGCCTTTTTCCTGCATGGGCTTACATCGGTTTAGTTAAAGGTAAAATGTATCTACCCTAGGGTAGCAAGGCCTATTCCAAGTCTAAAAAAGTGACAAGATGTCAGCACAATCCGAATGTATTACAAAGCAAAGTGAAGACTTTAGCTTGTAGTCAGGCGCGGGGTGTAGGTAAAGTCCAACGGATTTGGAAAGTCAAAAGTGAAGCCGGTGTCCCTAATTTTTTCAGAACTAATCCATCTTCCTACTTTTTCATCGGCCGTTTCCTGATAGCTTGCTGGGGGAAGGATTCCTAATGTGCTTGAATTTTTTGCATAAACCTCTCTTCGAAATGGATGCTCAGGTGCTACCCCATTGAAGGTTTGATTCCAAAGCCCCTGATCAATCACCCAAGCAATCATCCGGGCAGCATCCACTTGATGGATAAAGTTGACTCGGGTATGCCCAACGACCTGCTCCTTTCCAGAAAAATAAATTCCTGGAATCCGATCTGCACCCATCAATCCTCCCATGCGCAACACGGTCAATTGATAGGTTGACGAAGACTTCATCAAGACTTCCGCTTGATGCAACACCGAATTGCCCGCATTACTTGCATTGATTGGTTCCTCCTCCGTGTAGGGAGAGGATTTGCTTTCATTGGGGTAGATTCCTGTACTGGAAATAAAGACGACTTGCACTACTTTGGAAGTGACCAATAGTTTTCGGAGGTCTGCGAGCTGCTGTAGGTAAAACTCCCCTTCTCCTTTCCTACTTCGAGGAGGGAGGGTAACCACCAAAATATCCGAATCAAAAAGTCGGTGATATCCGATTCCCTGGGGAGCAGGGTTTAGAGAAAATTGGACTGCATCCAAACCACCTTTTCGAAGAATTTCTACTTTTTCTGGACGAGTAGATGAGCCAAGCACTTGGCAGCCTTGGTTTTGCAAAAGTAAACCAGTAGCCTCGCCGAGCCATCCCAAACCGATAATTGAAACCTTCTTCATGCCTTAAATAAACTAGTGAGGAACTGGAGAAATCCCCTAAATCGGAATTAAAGAAAAAACCTCCTTTTTGGAGGTTTGTTTATTCTTTTTTAGGAAGCGTACCCAAAAGATAATCCCAGAGTGGTGAACTCACCCCAAAGGCTGCGTCTGGATTTTTGTAATGATGAATGGCATGGTTGACCCACAAGACCTTGAGAAAATTCTTTGGTGGATTGTAGACATGCACTACATAATGAACCCCCAAATACCCTGCGTATCCTAGAAAAAATCCAGGCAAGAAATAGAGCGCAAAATCACCCATCAACAGGTTAAATACCAAGTAAAGAATTGCGGCATAGGCAGCACTCACAAAGGGGGGCATGGCCAAGCGGTCCTTGTCTCTAGGGTAATCGTGGTGTACGCCATGTATACCATACTGCAATTTATCCTTGATAGGTGTGTCGGGCTCCATGTGGAAAAAATGCTTGTGCATCATGTATTCCACAAAGGTAAAAGCAACTATCCCCAACACTGCCACTGCCAATCCTAAACCAATGGGTATAGAAGTTGACGTCACTCCGTAGTAGAGCGATACGGAGGAAATGGCCAAAAAAAGGGTAATGGGGATGGAAATATGCGTTCTTGAAATACGTTCAAGAACTGGATTAGAAAATATCTGAGCCGATCCAAAATTATCGGGCCGATCCAATCTCCCAATCTTTTTCATAGAAAATAGTGGTTTAGGTAGTTTTCAAAAATTATTCTCTTCTAGAGCCTTTAACTTTCCTACAAAAATAAGGGTTTCAAATTTTATAAAATTTTTTCTAAAGACTGATTTAACTCATCTTTTCTTCCACTGTTAACGCAATTGTTTTACGGTAATAATCCTCGTATTTCGGGAGGATTTGGTCGATGTCAAATTCTTTGGCTCGCGCCAAAGCCCGCTCTTTAAATCCTGGCAAATTGGCCTTGTCTAAAATAAACAAAGCTTTTTTGGTCATGTCCTCCACATCACCTACCTCGCAGGCAAAGCCTGTAATTCCATCCAAGTTAAGCTCTGGAATCCCTCCTGCATTGGAAGACAAGACCGGAACTTCACAGGCCATCGCTTCCAACGCTGCAAGTCCAAAGCTTTCTTTTTCAGAAGGCATCAAAAATAGATCTGCCACAGACAACACCTCTTCGACTGCCTCCAATTTACCCAAGAAACGAATGTCTTCGCAAGTACCTAGCGTACGGCAGAGTCGCTCCATTTTATCCCGCTCAGGTCCATCTCCTACCAAAAGCAACTTGGCAGGAATCTCTTTGCGCACATTGTAAAACACATGAATGACATCCTCTACTCGCTTTACCTTTCGGAAATTGGAGGTATGGACCAAAAGCATTTCCCCATTGGGACAAATAGCCAGTTTAAAATGATCCTTGCGCTGCTTTTTGAAGCGATCCAAATCAATAAAATTGGGGATCACTTCGATGTCTCGCTTGACGTCAAAGTAAGCATAGGTTTCCTTTTTCAAATCATCTGAAACTGCTGTAACACCATCGGATTGGTTAATTGAAAAAGTTACTACCGGTTCGTAACTCGGATCTTTTCCTACCAAGGTGATATCTGTACCATGTAGCGTCGTCACCACAGGAATTGAAATGCCATGCGTTTTGAGTATTTGTTTGGCCATGTAAGCGGAGGAAGCATGCGGAATGGCATAATGCACATGCAGCAGGTCCAGCTTTTCATACTTAACCACACTCACCATTTTACTGGCAAGCGCAAGTTCGTAGGGTGCAAACTCAAATAATGGATAGCTCTTGATATCTACCTCGTGGTAGAATAGGTTTTCGCTAAAAAAATCCAGCCGCATGGGCTGCTTGTAGGTAATAAAATGTACTTCATGGCCCACTTTTGCAAGTCCTTTGCCCAATTCAGTGGCTACCACTCCACTACCTCCGAAGGTAGGGTAACAAACTATTCCTATTTTCATTACTGGATAAAGGCTTTACTTACCTGCTGATAACACGCTTCAACTGTAGTTTTGTTCAAAATAAAAGATTTTTATGTTTTCATTTTCCTATAAAAAGTGCAAGGGGAAAAAAAAGTAACCCTTTACTCCGCAAAAATCTAATTAATTTACCAGACAAATTGCAACCCCTATGAAACATACTTTTCTCCTAATCGGACTAGTTCTCCTTGGTTGGGCATGCACCCCTGCTACCAAAACGGATCCCGGAAATGAAAAAATTGATCCCCTCGCCTATTGGGGAGAAAACCCCTGGCCAGAAATTCGCAAAAAACGCATCAACAGCCTATTGCCCGAAGCACTAAAAAATGCAAATGTGGCCAGCTGGCTAGTCATCTGCCGTGAAAATTACAACGACCCCATTGCAACGCATGTGGGTGGTGAAAACGCAAGTGGCACTGCAGCATTCCTTTTTTACACGGATGAATCAGGCTTTCACTCCCTTGCATTTTCGCCAGAAGGAGAAGCCAAAGCACTCGAAGACCTCGCCATCCATGAAAAGGTGGAGCGAATTCCAAGAGGAGAATCAGCAGTAGCCAAAGCAGTTGCTTTCATCAAGGAAAAAGGATTCCCAACCGTTGCAATCAATTCCTCCGCAAACAACGAAATGGCGGATGGACTTACCCATAGCCAACACGAGGAATTAATAGCCTTGATGGGTAGTGACAAAAACAAACTCGTTTCTTCCGAGGAGCTTGTGTACGAATGGCTCTCCATCAAGCTCCCTGAAGAGGTAGAAATCCTCAAGAAAGCGGCGCAACTCGCCTCTGATTTCCAAGAGGAAGCATATGCCACCATTGTCCCTGGCAAAACCACCGACGCAGATGTAGCTAAATTTTTGAAAGCCAAGATGGCAGAATATGGGGTGACTGACGCTTGGCACCCTGACCAAAACCCAAATGTCAACTCAGGTCCTGACCGTGGGCATTCACATGCCACGGATAAAATCATTCAACCCGGGGATGTGATCCAAACGGACTTTGGAGTGAAACTTTACGGCATCTGGGTGAGTGACATTCAGCGATTCGCCTATGTTCTCAAAGAAGGGGAAACTAGCGCTCCCAAAGACATACAGACCTATTGGGAAAATGGAAAAGCAGGCAGCCGCATTGCGCTTGCAGCGATGAAGCCTGGCGTAAAGGGAGAAGATGTAGACCGTGCGCAACGCGACCTGATGGATGCCAATGGATCTCTGTATGTGCCTTGGAGCACCGGCCACCCGGTAGGTTATGTGGCGCACGATGTGGGGCCAAATCTAGGCGGCGCACGCATTCCTACACCACGACCTGCCGCACAGAAACTCCTCAAAAAAGGGATGACATTTGCCTTCGACGGGTTTCATTGCTGGAAGCAAGCAGATGGAACTGAAAAAACCATCTCCGTGGAAGAAATGGCCGTGGTGAATGAAAATGGAGCCACTTACCTGATTCCCCCTCAAGAGGAATTGATCTTGGTTGGGAAAAAGTAAATTTCTAGGATTCTAAAAAGTCAAAAGCCAGGAAAACCCTGGCTTTTTTATTTGCCAAAGAAATTCCTAAAAAGAAAAAATTCCGGCTTAATTCCAGCACGCTGGGAGAGACAAATTTTAACTTTTTCAATCATTCAATTTTGCAATTGGTTACCTTTGAACAACCAAAATCTTCCTCCTCCATGAACGAGCGCTACCTGCAGCGCGGAGTTTCCGCATCCAAAGAAGACGTACACCAAGCCATCTCCAAGTTGGACAAGGGCCTTTTTCCAAAAGCCTTCTGCAAAATTGTAGAAGATACCTTAGGTAATGACCCCGAGTACTGCAACATCATGCATGCCGACGGTGCAGGCACCAAATCTTCCTTGGCCTACCTGTATTGGAAGGAAACAGGCGACCTGAGTGTCTGGAAGGGAATCGCGCAGGATGCCATCATCATGAATACGGATGACCTACTTTGCGTGGGCGCCACCACCAACATTCTGGTATCTTCCACTATTGGTAGAAATAAAAACTTAATCCCTGGAGAGGTCATTTCAGCCATCATCGAAGGTACCGAAGAAGTGCTGCAGATGCTCAGAGACCAGGGGGTCAATATCGTGCTTACCGGCGGAGAAACAGCCGATGTGGGTGACTTGGTGCGTACTGTAATTGTGGACAGCACGGTAACTTGCCGCATGCGACGAGAGGACATCATTTCCAATGATCGCATTCAAGCAGGGGATGTCATTGTAGGCTTGTCATCTTTTGGACAGGCCAAATACGAAACAGCCTACAACGGAGGTATGGGTAGTAACGGCCTAACTTCTGCTCGACATGATGTGTTCCATAAAGTTTTGAAAACACGCTACCCAGAAAGTTATGACCCTGCTGTTCCCGAGGCCCTCGTGTATTCGGGAAAATACCAGCTCACTGACCCTGCTCCTGGCACTTCAGTGGATATGGGAAAGCTGGTTCTATCTCCTACTCGTACCTATGCCCCTATTTTGGTAGATGTTTTGAATTACATGCGCCCCAACATCCACGGTTTGGTGCACTGCTCGGGTGGTGCGCAAACGAAGGTGCTTCATTTTGTGGACAACCTACACATCATCAAGGACAACCTATTTAATACGCCCCCCTTGTTTCGCTTGATCCAAGAAGAGAGTGGTACGGATTGGAAGGAAATGTACAAGGTGTTCAACATGGGCCACAGAATGGAAGTGTACCTAGACGAGCGCTATGCTGAAGAAATCATCGATATCGCCGAATCCTATGGAGTGAAAGCCCAAATCATTGGTCGTGTAGAACCCCATACCGGCAAAAAAGTAACGCTTCAAGGCGCCTACGGTACTTTCGAATACTAGACCCGAAGAAGCACTATTCTGCTTCGGATCAATTTTACCTACTTCTATGCTTCGGACCTTACGTGTATTTGCTTGGGTACTAGGAATTCTTCTCCTCCTGGGAATAGCCACGCTTACTACAGTAGACCGAAGCCCTGTTCAAGATCGTTCTTCCTACCAAAGCACTTTTGCAGACCTAGACAGCAGTGCCTGGAGCAGCAGCACCTCCAACTACTGGCTAGCAGGATGGGCAACTATCAATGTCACCCCAGACCAGCCTGCGGAACTTGTGGGCTACTCCCCGCGAGGACCTTACACCTTCGTTCAAGATTCCAGTCATGTCAAGGCCTTGAGTCTCAGCAATGGAAAATCCAGCATTGCCTGGCTCAATTACGAATTGCTGATTGTGCATCCCGGGCTGGCAGAAAAAGTACGGGTAGGCGTCCGACAAGCAGGGATCTCCCTAGATCAACTTATTTTCACGGCTACCCATACCCACTCTGGCATGGGGGGATACATGCCTGGACTTGCAGGTACTTTTGCCTTTGGGGGCTACGATGAACGGGTGGTTGAGCAATTGGTTGCTGGTTCCGTTCGCGCATTACAATCAGCCCTCGCCAACCAAGACACGGTGAGTATCTCCTACAAAAAAACCAGTGTTCCTGATTTAGTTTCCAATCGTTTTATCAAGGATGGCCCAAGCGACCCTTTTGTCCGCCAAATGTTCCTCAAACGAAAGGATGGAAAGGGTGCCACATTCCTTACTTACTCGGCACATGCCACAGCCATGAGTTCCAAGTTTATGGGACTTTCCGGAGATTACCCCGCCTACCTCACCCAGTATTTGGAAGAACATGAAGTTGATTTTGCACTATTTGCAGCGGGCACGGTAGGAAGTCACCGACCAATGGCGGAAGGCAATACCCCAGAATTAGTGGAAGCCTATGCCGAAGCTATTTCTACAAGACTCAGCGCAGATACCAGTAAAGTTGCCTTGTCAGGAGAGTCCTTACTTCGCACGTCAAAGGTGGATATCCAATTAGGAGAACCCCAACTTCGCGTTACTACCAACTTGCGCCTGCGCCCCTGGCTCTTTAGATCCCTACTCGGTGAGGTTCCTGCCTACCTGGACATTACCCAAGTGGGAAATATCCTGTTCATATCGAGTAGCGGGGAACTTTCGGGTGTATTTTTCGAGGCCTGGGATGCCCTGGCCCAGGAGAAAGGGCTCCACTTGGTAGTCACAGTATTCAATGGAAGTTACATTGGCTACATCACGCCAGATGAATTATACGATGCCCAGTACCATGAGGTGCGTGAGATGAACTGGTTTGGACCCGGAAATGGAAAGTATTTTGATCGTCTTATTCAGGAAGTCATTCTCAAAGCAGAAAATTAATCGATAGTACCATGTCCCAACCAAACTGGCTTTCCAGTATACTCATGCTCCGCTGCCCTAAATGCAGAAAGGGCCCACTTTTTCAGTCTGGTAAAATTTCAAGGCCTGGAAGTTTGTTTAGCATGCATTCGGCTTGCCCCCACTGCAAACAATCCTTCGAACCTGAACCGGGATTTTATTTCGGCGCCATGTTTGTTAGCTACGGCATCAATACCGCACTTTTTATTGCTTCTTGGATCGCACTTTCTCTGGTATATCCTAACTATTCTTTGTTCTTGCTTCTTAGCTTACTCGTGGGTATCGTGCTGCTAAGCCTACCCTTGAGCTTCCGCTTGAGCCGATCAATTTGGTTGGCCTTGTTTGTACGGTTTGATCCCTCAACTGTAAATTCAGGAAACCACTAAATCCAGAGTAGCAACCAAGGAATCCAAAAAGAGATTTCCATCCGTTGCCTTTTTTGTGTCACTGGTAGTTGGGATTGAAAAAAAGTCAGGTAGTGGACCAGAAACACGAGGAGTAGGACGCAAGAAAAAGGGCGGTAAAAAGAGGGCAACAAAATGAAGGAAGCCATGGTCCCAAAAATCCCCAGGAATGCAAGTTTACGAATCCATTGAATCATTTGGATTGGAGGGAGAAGAATTGCAATAGTAATAAATCCATCCTGTCGGTCTTCTTCTCGATCCAAAAAGGACAGCATCCAGAGGTTGAGCAAGGCCAACCCAAAAAATACAGTTGCAAATGCCAGTGCTTGCCAGGACAAATCCTGGGCTTCAGAACGGAGTATTGGGAGCCATAAACTTCCGACCACATAGAACAAAGCTATGGAAACCTCTTTCAGGGCGACGGGGCCTAATTTTTGAATTGCCCAGCTACAGCCTCCCATGGCAAATGCAAGTACTAACGTGAGCTGCATCTCTTTATCCCATCCCAACCAGTAAAAGGATCCAACTAGGCCAGCAATCACAGCTACAAGAACGCCTAGGGAAAGCACAAGCTTGTTTTGTCTGTAAAAGACTCTCCGGGGGGAACTACTCCCCTTACTTTGCCTTGCATCCAACAGATGGTCTAGGCTATAAATGGTCCAAACAGCAAGCCCCAGGAGGATAAAAATGGGCCATTCCAAGGCTACATGAAAAATTTCTTGAAAAAAATACATGCTTGCCATTGCACCAAAGACCACATCCAAGGAAAGCCAAGAAAAAAGTTGTTGGAGTCGAATCAGTTTACCCATCGCCTAAATTTAAATCCATCGCAGCACAGTGCCCAATGTATTGTGGATTTTTAGGTAAGTTTTTCTACATTTAAACAATTGAGCCTATACATGCTATTCAGTTGACCCAAAACCCTTTCTCATGAAAACCTACTTCAGCCTCCTTGCACTTCTCCTTCTCCCATTTCTTTCGGTAGCACAGGAACCGATAAAAATTGCCTTTGTAGGCAATAGCATCACCCAAGGCCCTGGAAGAGAAAATCCTGGATCTTTTCCCCTTCAAGTAGGTCAAATTCTGGGAAATGCCTATGAAGTAAAGAATTTTGGTGTGAGTGGGCGAACACTTTTAAAGAAGGGAGATTTTCCGTACTGGAATGAGCCTCAATTTCAACAAGTAAAAGAATTTCGTCCAGATGTCGTAGTCATCAAATTGGGTACCAACGACTCCAAACCTCAAAACTGGGCCCATAAAGCCGAGTTTGTTCAAGATTACCTAGATCTCATTGCGGAATTCCGAGACCACATGCCCAAAGATGGCAAAGTATACGTGATTCTTCCAGTACCCGTGACGCGCGTGAATTTTGGGATCACACCAGACGTGATGAACAACGAGCAGCGTTTGATGCTGTTTGAAATCATTCAAAAGTCAGGCGCTGAGGTCATTGATTTGTACACGCCACTTCAAGACAAACCAGAGCTACTCCCCGATGGGGTCCACCCAAATGCGGAAGGGCTGACTATCATGGCGCGCGTAATTAGTAGACGCATTCGCATGTAAGGGAAAACCCTTCCTTGCTAAAAAACAAAAAACCACAGCCTCTCTAAAAGCTGTGGTTTTTAGTGTATGAGAGAAATTACTTTCCAGCAAGCGCATTGGCACCCGCCACAATCTCAAGAATTTCGTTGGTGATGGCTGCCTGACGGGTACGGTTGTACATCAACTTCAGCTCTTTTAGGAGTTCGCCCGCATTTTCAGTAGCCTTATCCATAGCTGTCATTCGTGCACCATGCTCAGAGGCATTGGATTCCAAAACAGCTTTGTAAAATTGAATTCTTAAAGAAATTGGAACCAATTCCTCAATGATGTAGGTACGTGAAGGCTCAAGCAAGTAGTCTGTTTCAGCTTTATTTATTTGGTCTGAAGCTGAGGCTGCCATAGGCAAAAACTGCTCTACTCGAATCTCCTGAGTTGCCACGTTCTTGAATTCGTTGAAAACAAGAAATACTTGGTCGTAGTCGCCTGCCAAAAATCCATTCATGGCAAAGGAAGCCGCTTCCTTGACAGCCTCAAAACTTAGCTGTTGAAATACCCCAAAATAGGAGTCAATCAAGCGGTAATCTGATTTTTTATAATATTCGTAGGACTTTTTCCCAATCGGCAAGATGCTGATTTCCGCACCCGAAAATTGCTCTTTTATGGCTGCATTCGTTGCCTTCAAAATATTGGTATTGAAAGCACCGCAAAGTCCTTTATCTGAAGTTACAGGAACTAATAGTACCTTCTTCATCTCACGCTTCACTGCAAAAACAATATCTTCATCCCCTTCAGCCGCTGAGGATACATTGTTGAGGATTGCAGTCAGCTTTTGTGAATAAGGACGCATCTGAACGATTTTTTCTTGCGCTCTTCTCAACTTGGCAGCCGAAACCATTTTCATGGCTTTCGTGATCTGCTGGGTCGACATGACCGAATTAATCCGTTGCTTTACTTCCTTGAGGTTAGCCATCAGAGATTGCTTTGTGCGTATAACAAGCCCTGCCAGCAAGCTAGCAGGGAATTAAATGAATTTACTTCGCGTACTTAGGTGCTAGTTCAGCGGCTGCAGTAGCAAGAATTTTGCCCGCACCGTCGATATCGCCTTTTAGAATCAATTGAATCGCTTCAGGATATGAGGCTTCCAACAAGAGGTAGAACTCCTTTTCAAAAGCTCTCGCTTTTTCAACAGGAACTGAATCCATCAACCCTTTGGTAGAAGCATAGATGATGGCAACCTGATTTGCTACAGAAACAGGCGCATACTGTGCTTGCTTCAAAATCTCCTGGTTACGACGACCACGCTCGATCGTACGCTTGGTAGAAGCATCAAGGTCAGAACCAAACTTGGAGAAAGCTTCCAATTCACGGAATTGTGCTTGGTCCAACTTCAAGGTACCTGCCACTTTCTTCATGGACTTGATCTGCGCATTACCTCCAACACGAGATACCGAAATACCTACGTTGATCGCTGGACGAATACCAGAGTTAAACAAGTTGGTTTCCAAGAAAATCTGGCCATCCGTAATAGAAATCACGTTGGTTGGAATGTAAGCAGACACGTCACTTGCCTGGGTTTCGATGATTGGCAAAGCAGTCAATGAACCTCCACCTTTTACCAAAGGACGGATAGAATCAGGAAGGTCATTCATCTGCTGTGCAATGGCATCAGACTGGTTGATTTTTGCAGCTCTTTCCAATAGTCTAGAGTGCAAGTAGAATACATCACCAGGATATGCTTCACGTCCTGGAGGTCTTCTCAAGAGTAGGGAAACTTCACGGTAAGCTACCGCTTGCTTCGAAAGATCATCATATACTACGAGGGCAGGTCGACCGGTATCTCTAAAGAATTCACCGATTGCAGCACCTGTAAATGGCGCGAAGAATTGCATTGGCGCTGGCTCAGAAGCAGGAGCTGCCACTACTACTGTGTATGCAAGCGCTCCACCTTTTTCAAGGGCAGCCACCACACCAGCTACAGTAGAAGCCTTTTGTCCGATCGCTACATAGATACAGAATACAGGCTCACCTTTATCGTAAAATTCACGTTGGTTAAGGATCGCGTCAATTACAACTGCAGTTTTACCTGTTTGACGGTCACCAATCACCAATTCACGCTGTCCACGTCCAATTGGAATCATCGCATCGATAGACTTGATACCCGTTTGAAGCGGTTCAGTTACTGGTTGACGGTAGATAACACCTGGTGCTTTACGCTCCAAAGGCATTTCATACAAGTTGCCAGTGATTGGCCCCTTGCCATCGATAGGATTACCTAGCGTGTTGACCACTCGGCCCAACATGCCTTCACCCGCTTGGATAGATGCGATCTTTTTGGTTCGCTTGACGGTATCTCCTTCTTTCACTCCTTTGGAGTCTCCAAAAAGTACAGCACCCACGTTGTCCTCTTCGAGGTTGAGTACCATGGCCTTTAGGCCATTTTCAAAC
>Ga0079301_1000117_pt1 | contig 39333 bp, 49 predicted proteins | sample Wag4_2014_7_11_3_FD_74797 | JGI IMG/M metagenome (GOLD analysis project Ga0079301, IMG submission 74797) | Fresh water mixed with fracking chemicals microbial communities from Ohio, USA - Utica-2 Time Series FC 2014_7_11 | ecosystem: Engineered > Industrial production > Chemical products > Input... | reverse complement strand
AAACAGGCATATGTAGTAGTACCGTTATTTGGAATAGAAGATCTGAACGATAAAATATTGTTACGCTCAAATTGGGATTTAGTTTTAAAAAATATTAAAAATTTAAAGTGTAATGTATGCATCGAGTTTTATACATATAGTTTTAATTATCACCAAATAGATAAAGTTCGTTCATTGTTTAATAGCGATAATATAGAGGTTAACTTTAAAGAAGGGTTATATACTCATCCAGCCGGTTTTTCTCCTATAGTAGACGAAAACGGAAAATGGCTCTATGATGCATATTCGCCTAAAAGTAAGTGGAAAGAGTTTCTTCAAACTGTTAATGGTTATAATTGTTTAATACAATTTGTGAAGCCGGTAAAAGGTAAATCTATTTTAAATAATCCATTAATTTATAGAATTGATGGAGTAAGTGCAAGAGATAATATAAGCATTTCCGTAACAGGGGATGTGTTCCCGTCTTATAATTTACTTGTGCAATTTTCTAATGCATTGTGTAACGACTGGACTTTAGCATTTTCTAAAATTACTGAAAGAGATAATGTAACTGTTAAAGAAGATTTTAGAAATGTATGTATTGACTTGAGTAATATATTAGATTATTTAAAACAACAAAATAATGTATATAAGAACGATTTTGATTCTATTCTAGCTAACCTTGCTAATAGCAATATCTGAAATATTGTTGCAATAATCATTCGGACATTCTGTCAGGCTTTTAGGTAATTCCCAACTTTCAAGTGTAGCAATATTGCCGAAGTGCTTTGCACCGCACCAACTACTGTATATGTCACCGCTGGCATCTATATTAAGACTTTCAAATCCTAAGTAGCATCGCATACCTTTGAAATTATTCAGTCCTTCGTTTATAATCTGGTGACTTTGCACGTACTTTGCAGTACTATCATCATATAAGAATTCAGTCATCCAATCTCGTGGATCAGGTTCAAACACTGGCTGGTTAAGGTCGGGCGGAGGCATTGGCATCGGTTTGATGCCGGGACGTTTAATAATTTCTAACTCTGCTTCTGTATAGGGCCAATATGTTTCTTGTTTGCTACCACGCCCTAACAACTTCTTATACATAGTCTTAACACATATGCTTACATTATTATAGTTGTTACGTTCGCAGTCTGTAAACAGTTCGCGTATTTCTTCTACATCGCTGCCTAGCTCGTCAATTCTACCGCCAATGCCTGCAATGTTAATGTCTATGTTAACGTAATCTTTTATCTCATTGACAACATTAATAAGATGCTGTTTATCCATGCTTTGTGGATGCCAAGTAATAACAACACCATTTAGATAATGTTTAGCTTTACTCCACCAATTAACTGTACGGCTAGCATTAGTAAATACTACACTGCTACAGCCATGTTCATTAATTTTACGTATAATATCCTCAAAGCCCGCCATTACAGTAACTTCACCGCCTATAAGCTCGTAGTGTACGCTTTTGCTTATATTAGCATAATGACCGCATATTCGATCAACAGCATCTAAATAAGATTGTAGGGGTAACCAGGGGCGACTACCGTCATGTAGTATGGGAGGACAATATTCGCACTGGAAGTTACATTGATTGCCCATGTTCCATTGTACACGGATTGGGCTGTGAGGTTGTCTAGCGTGAGGGCCCTTAACTGATATCAGTTTAGCCATTATGTTACCTGAACTGTTGCTGCTCCGGTATTTACCGGGTGGGCACAAGATGCTTTGCTTAGACCTTGTACAACTACCGGTTTTCCTTCAGCGAATACTGTACCACTACCTGTTACAATAGTTGGTGCGGTATGAGGGGGTTTCCCGTGAGGACTTACTTTATCGCCAACAACACTAACGTTTTTAAATTCTGCAAAGACAGTAAGAGCTCCGGGTCCCAAATCAATTCCCGTTCCAACTAAACTTTGCTTTACTAAACCAATTGCCGGCATGCTAGTATTTATGCCTCGCTGGTATCTTCGTCTGCGGACTCTTCTATGTTCTTTTGTTCTGTAACTAGATCATTATAATCTTTAACAGTACTTTTTAAAGTTTCCATTACTGCCAAAAAATGTTTACTCTCTGTAACAATAACATTAGCTCTTGCTGTTAACGCAAAAGGTGCAAGGGCAACTGCGTCACCAGCTACTACAACAATCTTAGGATATTCTAATGTTAGTGTATCAGTTTCCTCATCAAAACCTAGTAGAGTCGCAATAATTTCATCGCCTTTGGTAGTTTTTAATGTAACTACTTTACTTAGTAGTTCTGATATATTATATAACATGTGTATCTTCCTGTGTTCATAGTGATCCTAAACTTGTAAGTCCAAGTTTAGTTTTGATTGTGTCTACACCCATACCAGAAAGTCCTTGATAACCGCCGTCAACAAATAGTTTACCTTCTCGGTAAATTTGAGGCATGGTTCTATGACCTTCAGCGATAACAAAGTTTCTAGCTTCATCGCTAGTTTCAATGTTTACTTCTTCATATGGGATGTCATTATTCTTTAGCAGTGCCTTTGCTTGTAAGCAATAACCGCAATTGTTTTTTGTGTATAGTGTTAACATTATAGACTAAATCCCTTAAATGTATCTTCGTTTACGTCCTGCTTAGTTCCGCCAATTACATAACTAGTGATTTCTGTTTCCTGTGGTGCAACTTGTACTTCGCCGCCGCTGATCCACTTCTGTGTCCAAGGTAGAGGATTGCTGGCGCTGGTGCTATAAGGTGCAGTAAGTCCAACAGCTCTCATACGTCTTGCAGCAATCCATTCAACATATTGCTTGAGCAATTCTGCGTTAAGCCCAATCATGCTGCCGTCTTTGAACAAGTATTCGGCCCAATCTTTTTCTTGGCGAACTGCTTCCATAAACATCTCTAGTGCTTGCCCTTCACATTCAACAGCAATCTTTTCAAAATCTTTGTCATCTTGTGGTAGTAGCTTTAGCAATTGTTGTGTACTAGCCAAGTGTACATTTTCATCACGGGCAATTAGCTTAATGATCTTAGCATTGCCTTCCATTTTCTTTAATTCAGCAAATGCCCAACTACATGCAAAGCTAACATAGAAACGCACACCTTCTAAAATGTTTACGCTCATTAAACATAGCCATAACTGCTTCTTTAACTCATAAAGATCAACAACAACCTTCTTGCCATTAACAGTATGTTCACCTTCGCCTAGTAAGGTATACCAACTACTCAGCTCAATTAGTTTGTCATAGTTCTTACTAATGCTATCCGCACAAGTAATAATTTCTTTCATCGATGACATTTCATCAAACACTTTGCTTGGATCAGAATAGACGTTACGAATAATATGCGTATAACTACGGCTATGAATTGTTTCACTAAATGACCAAGTTTCAATCCATGTTTCTAATTCAGGAATACTTACAATAGGTAGGAAGGCAAGATTAGGACTACGACCCTGTACGCTGTCTAGTAGAATTTGACGCTTTAGGTTGCTGGTAAATATATGCTGTTCGTGTTCAGTTAAATCCTTAAAGTCTTTAGCATCACGAAGAATGTCAACCTCTTCTGGTCGCCAAAAGAACCCTAGTTGTTTTTCAGTAATCTTGTCAAATTGGCGATACTTCAAAACGTCATAACGCTGCATAGTGACGCCACCACTAGCATCTAGGAACATCTTAGACTGTGTGTGATCTTTTGTACTTTTTGAATTGTAAACTGAAATAGTCATATTTTTATTCCTAACTTTCTAATTAAATCTTGCAACTATCGCAGTCATCTTCTTCAACTGCAACTTCATCAACTGGTAGAGGGGCTGATAACTTGTCAACATCTACCTCGCCCTGTCCGTCAAATGTATTATTGTAATACAACTGCTTACCGCCATACTTGTAGAACATAACAATATGTTGTAACAGTAAACTCATTGGAATTTTCTCGTCCTCAAAGTATTGAGGATTATAGCTAGTATTAACACTAATACCTTGATCAATATATTTTTGTAGCACAGCACAAATCTTTAAGTATCCCTCAGGGCTCTTCTGATTCCAAAGTAGGTCGTACTTGTTCTTTAAGCGTGGGTAGCCTGGTACAACTTGCTTTAACTGTCCATGCTTACTGCCCTTGATACTAACATAGCTACGTGGTGGTTCAATACCGTTGGTACTGTTTGAAATTTGTGCAGATGTCTCTGCTGGCATTAGAGCCATTAGTGTACTGTTACGCACACCATACTGCACTAGATCCTTGCGTAGAGTTTTCCAGTTCATGCGCTCTTTATGCTTAACTAGTTCGTCTAATTCTCGCTTGTAGGTCATGTTAGGCGTGATGCCATCAGCATACTTAGTTTCGTTGCTTTTTAAACATGCGCCTTTTTCTTGTGCTAGTTTTACGCTAGCTTTAATAAGATAGTAACTCCACGCTTCAGCCCATTCGTCTACTAGTTCTAAATTTGGATTCTGATAGTTAGTGTCATTCTTAGCAAGCCAGTAAGCAAAGTTAATGATACCTACACCAAGTGGACGGCGATTCATTGTGCTTAGGTGTGCGGCAAGAACAGGATAGCTCTGGTAATCTAACAACTCATCTAATGCACGTACTGCTAACTCGCATGGCTTTTCAAAGTCTGCAGGAGTCTTAATGTTACCCCAGTTAATTGCGCTTAGGGTACAAAGACTAATCTCACCTTCTGGATCATTGATGTCATTAAGTGGCTTAGTTGGAAGATTGATTTCACAGCAAAGATTACTCTGCTTGATAGGAGCAACATCTTCCTTAAACGAGCCATGTGTATTAGCATGGTCAACATTCATTAAGTAGATTCGACCTGTATCTTTACGTTCTTGTACATAAGCACTGAATAAGTCAATTGCCTTTACAGTCTTTTTACGTAGGCGTGTGTTACGCTCTGCTGTTTCATATAGTTCTCTAAACTTATCTTGGTCGTTAAAGAACGCATCATACATTTCAGGAACATCATGGGGTGAAAACAGTGTAATGTCACCACCAGTGATTAGGCGCTCGTACATTAGCTTGTTAAACTGCACACCATAGTCCATGTGACGTACACGGTTGTCTTCTGTTCCTTTGTTGTTCTTAAGAACTAAAATATCTTCAACTTCTAAGTGCCAGATCGGATAGTATAGTGTTGCTGCTCCACCACGCACTCCGCCTTGACTACAGCTTTTTACTGCCGCCTGGAATAATTTATAGAAAGGAATAACACCAGTATGAGTTGCATCACCATTACGGATAGGCGAACCAATAGCACGGATACTGCCTGCGCCGATACCAATGCCCGCTTTCTGACTTACATACTTTACTACTGCGCTAGATGTTGCGTTAATGCTGTCTAAGCTGTCGCCGCTTTCAATTAGAACACAGCTACTGAATTGACGCTGTGGTGTACGGACACCTGCCATAACAGGAGTAGGCAAGCTGATGTCAAAGGTACTGATAGCATCGTAATAGTCCTTAACGTACTGTAGACGTGTTTCGTTGGGGTACTTACTAAATAGAGTCGCACTAATCATCATGTATGCAACTTGAGGTGTTTCGAAAATCTGTCCTGTAGCACGATTCTGTACCAGATACTTACCGCGGAACTGTTCCATGGCAGCATAAGTTAGCATGTTATCACGTTCATGCTTAATGTATTCATTAAGCTGATTAATCTCATCTTCTGAGTAGAATTCTAAAATTTCTTTATCGTAAAAACCTTTATTGATGTTGTTCTTGATAATTTTTATTAGATGCGGAGGAGAAAAATCACCATATACATGTTTGCGTAGGTGATAGTTGATTAGTCTACCAGCAACATACTGATAGTTTGGAGTCTCTTCGGAAATTAAGTCAGCGGCGCTCTTAATAAGAGTTTCTTGAATATCGCTACTAGTAATGCCGTTATAAAATTGAATATGACTTTTAATTTCAACTTCACTCGGACTTACCCCTGTGATGCCTTCACATGCGTGAAACACTACTTTATGAAGTTTATCAAGATTAAGTTCTTCTTTACTACCGTCTCGTTTTGCAATTAAAATTGGCTTGGACATCTACTAGCTTTCCTGTTGTGTTATTATGGGTTTTTGTTCTAGATTGTGTAGTGTATTATATAGCATAATACTTATCTAGTCAAGAGCCAAGTTTATCTACAGCTATAATATGGCTAGAAAATTTAGTAGAGTTGCTTTCACAATACTCCAGAGTAACTACGCAATCCTGAAGGAAATTGTAAACACAATCACCATAAACAAAAACCAACCCATCTGTTCCTGTTATATGATTACTTACCACATCAAAGCGGCATTCATCAGCTTTTATGAGTTTTAGATTTATCAGAGTACTAGCAAGCACCAATGTCAATCCGGATTGGCAAAACTGTCCATCACTTACGATTTCAAAAGGTGTCGACCAGCTTTCGGGTGTATAGTAGTCAAGTATTCGTCGTTCAATTTTAATTTTAGCAAAAGCATCTATTACATTCTGTTCTGTTCCGTTAGCAGGAAACTCCTGTCGAAACTTTCTCCAAGCAGCGAGGCGCCCAGAGCTATTCTGTGTCTTTGTGAACATGTTACTTCCTAATTATAATGAGCTCCAACGTTTAACAAGGTACTTCATTGCTAGTTCTCGACCTACTGTGTTAGTTACATTAAACACGATGTCGGTACCGACTAGAGACGCATTAAATGTTACATTACCAGTTAGACCCGTATCAACCATTTCGCTAGCAACATCTTGGAATAGTACTGCGCCATTTCCTCCATCAAACTCAGTTCTACCGGAAACAAACATTGTACCTACTCTTTGGTAGTTTTCTCCGGTAACAATTACAGAACTTGCTTCTGTAATACTGTAATCAATTTTATATGTATCGTATACATCAATGCTTTGTGTTAGGCTGCTGATATTGCCGCCGCCTGATGGAATACTTGCAGAGTTTAATTCTGCATATGATACAGTTCTGTCACCGAGTGCAACACTTGAACGTGTCTGTAACTCAATGTTAGTTTTTAGATTTACAAGTCCCTTAATATTTTCATTATCTGGATCAGGACGTTCAAAGAAAATTGTGTTTACAAGTTTATTGAAATCACGTGCTTCTTCTCTGCTAGCAAAAGTAATTTCGTCGTAAGTATTATTAATAGCTGCTAGGTATTGCCCCACAGTTCTTGTTAAACTTGAATCTGTTGCATACTTAACACCCACACCAGCTGTAGAGAAAAGATCAACTAAGTCACTTTCTAAACAACTGTTCAGCCATTTTTCTAATTTAGCTTTTACTGTGTCGTCTCTAGTATACTCACCTTCAGTTAAGGAAAGCGCACTTAAAGTAGGTTGGTTATAATCTTCGTGTAAACGGAAGTCTAAGCCAACACTTGTATACTCTGGTTTGTGAGTGATATATATCTTATTCTCACTATCGGGAATAATTCCTAAGAACGGCCAGTCTTCTATATCATTAACGGTAGCAGAAATTTCTGCTAATGTAGCATTACTGCTTAGATCAATACTTCTAACTGGTGTTACATTAACTGTACTCGGATTTAAATCTGGTGATAGTAACCCACTCACTTGGCCGACTACGGCTGCATCAGGTGCAATAAAGAAGGTATTTTGAGTAATTGTATCACTTAGTACACTAAAAGTTGTATTACTGATAGCAGAAGTATTGCTCGATGTTGTTACTGTTACTTGGTCAACATTACCGTATCCGTGTAATGTACTAAAAATTTGAACTTTGCCTGTTCCTGTAACATCGTCACCGTAGTTAATAAATTGAACACTTGCATTTGATAAGAAAGATGCTGAGCCAGTATTAAAAACAATTACGCCGGTTGCAGGATCGTTTTCTACTTCTACAACTTCACCCGACAATCCGCTAGTATTACTGCTGTCAACAATTAAAATGTTTGCACCTTGTATTACACCGTCAACGTTACCAGTTAGTGTTACAGTTACGTTAGCACCGGTGCCGGCAGCGTTTGCTGTAACCGATCTTGCTACTGTAAATGCATTTGCTGGCAATGCTACGGTTACACTCGGTGTTACATTACTAAATTCTGTAATCTGAAACACTTTATTATTTAAATAGCCAACAGTGTTATTAACATAGATGTAATTATATGGGCCGGCTACATTATATGTAGGTACAGTACCTACTGTAAATACAATGTTTGACGGATTAGGTGTGACGTTAGAACTTGCACTCCAATCACTCCTACTCAATAATAAATTACCTAGTGAAAGGCTTGTAGGCGAATCTATTTCTTCGCTGTCAGCATTTACAGCAATATGTTTATTTTGCAAACCAATAAACCCTGTACCAGTTGTAGCACTTACAGTAATTAAATCTCTAGGAATTTGTCGGTACTCAGGAATACTATATGCCTTGTAGAAACTTGGAAACTCTGTGTCTTCAGTAGCATTGTAAAGAGAAATATTACCGTTCATAATAGTATTGCTCTGTACAGTAATTCCTTCAATGGCTTGAATAATTGCGGTATTGCTATAATAGCATATTGTAACTTCTTCTGAGGCGAGAGGTGCTGATCTAAATATTACTATATGAGTATTTGCGGCTGAAGTGTTTGCAGCAAAACTATATTCGTATGCTGCCGCAGGTGTAGTGTTACTGCTGTCGCCTGCAATTCTTACGCCGTTTTTAGTAACGATCAAGTCTGCTGCTTTAAAAGCTAAATTTGTTTCAGCATTAATTAAATTGTTAGGAGTAAATGTTAAGGTGTCACCGGTAGTAACGCTTACTGCTTCATTAAGTGTTACAGTATTAGACACTGAACTTTTTGATACAACAGTTGAATATGCGTTGCCTGTGTAAACAATGTCTCCAGCAGTAATATATGCGTTTGGTGCCGCTGTTAAACTAATAACTGTTGATGCGGCATTAGCACTAACAACGGCTGTCGTTGTTACTAGTGAGTTAGAAGGGAATACTTTTAAGCTGGAAGTAGATGTTGTATTTGCGCTAGGAAGGTAACTTACTATTTTTGTGATCCCGTCAAAAAATCCTTTTCCGTACTTCTTAAACGGAACAGTAAAAGCAACAATATTATTATTAGCAATACTAGACGTGAAATCTTTAGCACCAACAGTGGTTTCAAAAATGCTCTGCTTATTATAGCCGCCGCTGATTGCGTCATTAGGATCAGCCCCAATAAAAACCTGGCGACTGTCAATTGCGAAGCCTAGTTCGCCCGGACGTAAGGGTTGAGGTAAGTCCTGCTTTAGACCCCTACGGTTCTGAATTCGTGAAATAATTACTTTGTTGTTATCGTCTGCCACTGTTAAGTCTCCTAACGCTTAACAGTATTTATCACTTTTGAGTTCAGCGACTGTAGTATTGTGTTACTCGATTTGCCCAGGCGCTACAATAGTGGTCAAACTCAGCACCCTTGATAACATAGTCTGCGAACTTGGCTTCTCTATCAACCATTAAGATACTAACTTTGCGGATATTTGTGCCGAACATTTCGTTGTGTGCTAGTGCATATGCACAGCCCTGCATAAAGTAGTCCTCAATCCATTCGCGCTTCTTTAGCTTCTTAGCAGTCTTAAAGTCGATAATGCTATCTTCGCCTTCGTAGATGCCGATAGCATCACTAGTGCCTGCATATAAGCCTTTTGCAATTAACCCTACTTCTGTACCCCAAAGTTCGTTAACTTTGCCTAAGCCTTGTTCAATCATTACACGGCTCATTTTACCAGCTAGGATACTAACCATGTTGTTGCCAAAGTTATCCCATTCTTCGCCCAAGATAAACTTTTCTAATGCAGTGTGAACTTTGGTACCTAAACCTGCGGCTTGTTGAGTTTGACGGTTAGCTTCTTCTTCACCGATGCGCTTCTTCCACTCAATAATATGAGTTTTATCAGCAGTGCTGTCTAGAATAGTAGTAACGCTGGGTACAGGTGTATCATCATCGCCTACATACTGTCTACCAGCAGGTGTTTGCAATCGTTTTAGTTGTGGGTAATTGTATTTGTTTATAAGCATGTCTTAGCATAACATACATATAGAAAGAAGTCAACGATTTTGTAAAAGTTCAATAAGTTTGTATGCTAATTTTCTATGACCCATTATATTAGGGTGCATAATATTAGGCTTAATCCAATCTTTATTTTTTAAATGCTCGTATATTTTGCGCTCAGGAATTCCTTGATTATACAAACTGTCGTCGACTAGTTTTTCATTAAACGCGAGCTCAACCAATGAAGTTTTAGCAAGAATTGCAGAGTTGAATAAAACAATATGATTAAATTCTTCAGGTATTATCAGATCACAAAAAATCGGTATTATCACACAATTTATATTATAATTTTTACATATCGAATAAAATGCATTTATTGCTATTATCGAATCATAAATTTCAGTTTGATGAGAAGGCTTTCTTACAGTTGAGTGATAATGACGATATTTACCTAACGGATATTCGATACCAAAGCCGCGTATTTGTGCTGTAACGCATAAGAACGCAGTATGAGGTTCTGAGTCGTTGTTTATTTTTTCTTTAATTAACCGGTACTGATCTGTAGGACAATCAGTGCAAACATTTAAAAGATTAAATAATGCAAAGTCGATTGACGATGCTGCTTTAGCAAAATTGATAAATGATTTATTTCTATAATTTGATACGTGCGTGGAAAACGCTTTTAAAGGATTATCTCTACCTGTGTTAACATGCGGAAAAATATTCTTATCAAAACTGTCTGTGGTTAGGCCTAATTCCTCGCCAATAGGCCAACTATCCCCAAACCACAGATCCATCATTCACCTTTTATTTAAAAAATGGTAAAAATACTTTTACTTTATCAATGTACTTCTGCAAATGTTTTGCTTGAAAGTTTTTAGCAAATTGTGGTTGCGGAAAGTTCCAACCGATAAATGCGCCTATCACAATCCAAAATAATGTTTCTAACATATCGATACCTCGTTGATTACCAGCTAATATTCCACTGGATTGTTGTATTAGTTGAGGAGTTAGTAGTGATGTTGACTCCGTAACCTAGGTTAACAAAATAATCTTTTACATAATTAATTTGATCTAACTTTGTAGGATCGCTAGTAACACCGTTATAGACAAAATAGTATGTGTTACTATCTGTCATTGTAGTGCCGCTAGATACATTAGCATACAATACACCTACATCGATATTGCTTAATACAGAGTTTTCAATACTACGAACTTCAGCATGTATAACACTGTTGTTGCGAGTATTCAATCTAGCTTGTGTAGCATTAACAAAAATATTTGCCATTACAGATCCGCCTTAATATCTTGCATAGCTTGATCACCAGCCATAGCACCTACGTCACGTGTCTGTTCTGCATCGGTGTTCATATCTGCAGGCAGTTCGCCTTGCGGTATAATTTTTTCTGCATCAACACTGCTTGCAAATCCGCTTTGATCTACAGCTTGGATAAGTTCGTCGGTTGATGTAACAAACCCTTGTTTAGCGAGTAACGATTTAAACTTTTCAGTTTTAATTTCTTTAATGCCTTTCGCCATGTAACGAGACATAAGGTCTTGCACAGCGACAATTAATTCGCTGTAGTATCCTTCTCTAAGAACGATATCGCAAATTAACATATTATACTTCAGCTCTACCTAATGGCTCATCCTCTGGGCCTGCTGCTGCTGGTTCGTTAACGTCCATGCTTGGTTCTTCTTCTGGCATTTCTGGCTCATCAAGGCCGCCGCTTAATTCACCGGTATCGCCTAATCCGCCTACCATTTCTTCGCCAGTCATTGAACCTACTGCGCTGTCAAGTCCTGACTTAACACCCTTAGTTGCTTCTAAGTGTGTAGCAAGCAATCCATTTACACTATCAACAAAACTCTGTGCAGCCTGTGCGCCCATTTCGCCGCGCATCTTATCAGCAATAGCTGGAACGTCTTCATTCATCATACGGCCAATACGCTCGATTTGATCTTGTACATCATCTGCTAGAGCACGTACTGCCATTACAACTTCTGCTTGCTCAACATCAACTTCTTCGTTGATCATGTCGTTGATGATGTCATCAAACATACTTTCTGTTGCAGTGTGTTTTACATCAGCTAAATATGCATCAATACCTGCTGTGCCTTTTAAGCCCCACTTGGCCGCTGCTTTCTTTGCTGCTTCATAGCTTGAGCTAGCTGTGCATTCATGCTTGCCTTTCTTAGCGTGTACGCAAACATATGGACGTTCTTTGGCTTCAGATTCTTTAACTTCTGCTTTCTCAGCTGAAGTATCGCCGGTAACATTAAATTCCTTACCGCCTACGGTGAATTTCTTTTCGCCCGCGGCGATTGCCTTACGTCTTGCATCAACGAATGCATTTGCTTCGCCAATCTTGCGGCCAAACATCTGGATGCCTGCTAATAGTGCAGCTTCGTCTAAACCATTTAGGAAGCCTACTACTGCATCGCGGCTCTTGCCACTTACTTTAGAAAAGCTGTTTAGCTTTTCTTCAATAGCTTCGTAGCTTGTGGTGTCAGTTAGCTCTACACCACATTCCTTAGCCATCACTCTTAATAGTACTTCGCTTAGATCAGTATTAGGAGTTTCATCTAGCACTTCTTCAACTGCTTCGTATGCCATACCACTGCACTCATCCATATAATCTTTAGCAGATGTAATTACAATTGGCAACACATATTCATCGTCATACGCAAAGCGATCGTCCATTCTATAACGGTTCATGCACTCTGCTGCCGCTTCATCCATTGTGTAGCCGCTGTCCATTAAGTTGCGAACTGTTTCTTTAATCATTTCGCACATTGCTTCATGCATTGGAGATTTGGCGTACATGCCTTCTTCTAGCATGGTTTCTACAACATCCTTGATGCCTAAAAACTTAGCATAATCTGGATCTAGTTGAAACTTCTTGTTTGTGCCGCGAAGTTTGACTAAGGCCATATTGGTATTTTCAAGAACCTTTTCCAGCTTCTTTTTAGAAGGGAAATTGGTCTTTACTGTAATGCCAAACTGCTCTTGTAGCACCTTATTGATCTTGGCTACCTTAGTTGTTGGGGTTGTATTGAATTCGTTTAAAAACATAGTTTTTCTCGCTAACTGTTTTAGTAATTACAGTTATTTATCACTTTTTTAGATTTTTGATTAACAACTTTTGCGGATATATGAGGCTGCTTGCTTTAAATACTCAATCGAAATATCTAAACGAGTAATTGTTACCGCTCGTTTAAATCTATCCTTAGTTGTTCTAATAGTATGCTTGTAAAATTCACAATCATAATAGTGTTTAGCATATATGTTAACAAAAGTCTGTATTTCTTTAACAGGCTTTTTAGTGCGAGGATTGTTAAATGACTCGCATATAAATTTAGCTAGGGACTTACTGGGTATATGATCGACTACTGATTGTTTGTTATAATAGTTGATAACATCATAATATCCCTCACCCGAAATAACGACATAAACAGGCTTATTTGCTACAACAGTAGCAATACTGTTGAGCTTTAGAGCAAGCTCTTGTTTTTCGGCTTTGTTAAGTTTCATGCTAATATTTATTCAGCAGTTTTCTCTTTGCTTTCGCTTTTTGGAGTTCGCTTTTTCTTAGCTTTATATATGCTAGGGTTAGGACGCTTTATAACAGCGCCTAATGGTTGTGCAACTACGGCTATTCCGCCACTAGTGGTTTCCGTTATAATTTCATTAATCTTCATTGAAACCTCTTAGTTTTATTTTTCTGTGTAGCTAGCATACGAAGCCATTCTTTCTTTACTTCTAAATCATGCTTTTTACGATCTAGTTCAGTCATTGAATTTTTATCGTAAAACATATAATAGAATGCGATGCCAAATCCAAAGCCTATTAAAAAGTAAGGAGCCAGTGTCCAAAAGTTTAATATCCAACTTAAGTCAAATGTAATTAACATATCTGTTTTATCAAGCGTCACTTCTTTCCGCCTTTCATATTAGCACACCAGTGATACATTTTGCCTTTCTCACCACTGTACTTTTTAGCTTTTGCTCTTAGATCTGTAACCGAACCTTTGCAACTAGCACCTGCACGTTTTACACGACCTGGGCGACTCTTGCCTTTTACTTTACCGTCAGCAAAGTTTTCTTCTACTTCACCCACTGGAATAACTTCTAGCACTTTAGCTTGTCTAGGGTCTAAGATGACATAACTTAAGTTACCTTTGTCCTCATAGCGATTCTTATACACAAAGCCGTCAAAGCCTAGTTCTCGCACTTTTGCTATGAGGGCTGCGCGAAGTTCTACAGGGTCTTGTAGCATTGTAATCTTTTCCATTTCTTCCTGCGAAAGTAATTTCTTATCTCGGAGATCAAATGCGTATACACGATCGTAATGATTACCAGCAAAGTCTTTGATAGTAAATGGATTACGTATGTCTAGTTGTACTTTGTAAATCTTACCGTTGGCATTCTTCTTGTAGTCCATGCGATCACGAGCAGCTTTTTCAGTACCAAAATGAGTTAGCGGACGAAACTGACTGATATCATCAGTTGTACCGTGATAGGCAATAACGGGACCGCTGACTACTTCACTTATCTTCATTGCTTCTTTAACTCGATAGTAATATAAGGATTGCCGTCTGCGCCTGTAACTGTATGTTCACCGGATATTTCAAATCTAGGTATCATCTTAGCGGCGCGGCGTGCAAGTGTTCTATATAGTTTCACTCTACTCTCATCATCTGCTTTACTAGCGATAATAACACCTGTCGGATCTTGATCAGCTACTTCTTTTTGTAGAATGTTTGCCACTGTACTGAAAACACGAACTGCATCACCAGTACCAGTTACTCCGGTTTCCGGCTTACCAGTTTTCATATCAGTTAAGTCAAAATGTATTTCTAGTTTGTTTTTTGTATCACTGCGACGATTAAATACTTGTACGCGATATAACTGTCCGGCATCTGTTTGGAAACGATATGCACGTTTGTCTGGTGTCTTTACATTTTGAATATAATCATATGGGCTGTCAGCAACTTCACCAAGTTTACCAGTATGAATTTCAGGCTCTTCATGTGAGCCGCCAATATCTTTCCATGCAACACCTAATCTATCTAAGATCTTTTTCATGCGTTCCATTTCTTCTGGCGAAGCAAATGTAATAGTCATATCAGATGGACCAACACCTAGCTCATGCTTGTCGTAGTTTGCTAAGTGTGTATAGTGCTGACCTAGTTTATAAAAGTCCATATCATCGGACTTGTCAATAACTAGTGTATTTTGCGGTGATGTTAAGTATGAATGTTGATAGCCGGGTTCATGTGGCTCAACCGGTGCTTTCTCGCCCATGTGTTTAAAATATTGTACTTGACGCTCACGCTTTTCTGCACCAGCTTTGCTAGGATATGTACCTAAGTTCTTGCCTTTTTTGCTGAGTAATCTATAACCGCCATCAACTTTGCGAATAGTTTCTTCAACACCAGGACCTAGATATTTGTCTAGCGTTGCTTTAACATCTTCAATGTTACCTACATGCCCTTTGTATTGAACACCAATACCATTTTTTTCTTTCCAACTGTTTAGATACTTAGGATAATCATCAATTAAAATATTAGGTGTACCATCAGGCTGTGTAGCAAACTGTGCTTTATCGCCAGTGAAATGCATACCTTTAGGTTGAATGTTTAAGTATTTCTTTACCCACGCTGCCTTGTGTTTAGCACTGCCTTCTCGATCATATTTCAGTGGTGAACTTAGAATATACCAATCACCGTTGGTCATTTTGTTAACCATTGCAATAAGTTGGTCTGCTTGTTCGTATTTAGGTAATCTATAAAAGAAATCTGTACCTTTAAAAGATGCCATTGTATCTTCAATGTCTTGTAGCGCCATAGCACGTGGCTCGGCATGTCCAGTTACCCTAGTAACACCTGCATAGAAGTTAGCCAGTACGCCGTCCATATCTACATAAACTTTTGGCTTGCTCTGTACATCTTCTTGTGCTACAGTTTTTTGTAACTGCGCTTTGCTGATCCAATCTCTAGCTTGAGCTGTAACTGGTGCGTCAATAAACTTTTCTATACGCTTTAGAGGCTCGTTGAAGTTTGGATTGTCGTCATTGTTAATTTCTACATAATTAGGAGCAAACACATTAGCTAATTGTACTTTATTTGCTTGCACTAATTTATGAGATTGTGTCACAATGTCAGCAGGCACCTTTCTAGGGCGCATCAAGTTACGTTGTAATGCTGTGCGTAAACTTGTGTTCACAAAAACCATCATCGTTTGATAGCCAATAGCTTCGAGCTCTGTTTTTAGTTTAGCCATCTTACCTGGATCTTTAGCTGTACCATCAATGATTAATCCCAGGCGACTATCTAGATACATATCTTGCTTTTTAGACGTAAGTTCTTTAGCACGACTACGAGCAACATCGCGTTCTGGTTGTTCTTCAGGCGGCATTTCAAAACTTAAATCACGCTTACGCATTAAGTATTCAAACGCATCATCACTGTTTAAGACTTTAAGGCCACGTGATTGTAAACCTAATTCCTGGGTTACATAACTTTTGCCGCTACCTGGGCCACCAGCTAAAAAGATAGCTTTAAAAATTCCGGGGTCGTTAGGACCTTCTTGTAAATCTACAAATCTCATTATGTTAACCTTGCGTTAATTACTTCCCAATTGATAATACGCCAAATATTATCAAGGTATTTAGCTTTGTCGTGTTCGTAGTCTAATGCCCAAGCATGTTCCCACCAGTCAACTAGTAATGCAATATCATTTTTAATTTCATGGTTGACGATAGTTTTAATCTCGCCCTTCTTGCTGAGATAAACCCAGCCGCTACCTTGTATTCCCATTGCGACTTCTTTAAACTTGTCTTTGAAGTTTTCAAAACTCTCGAAGTGAGCCATAATAAGACTTGAGGATATACCATGCGGTCTACTACCGCTTACCGGTTTCTTAAATTGCGGAAACAGTACATTATGCAGAAAGGCGCCAGCTTCGTTAAAGTCTGGGTCGCCTTCGCTAGCATTAAAACGTTCTACATAACCTTTATGAAGTTTGTTATAGTGGTACTTCATAGCATCTTCACTTAGAACAGGTTCTAGATCATCTAGCTCGTAAGATAACCTCTCACGAACTATCCAAGGTCTGTTACCAATGCTTAGTATTGAGGCTGGCTTTGCGCTTTCGTCTAACTGCTCTAGTCTCATATTATCCTGCTTTTGCCTTATTAAGCGTTAACTGCGCCCACTGTTCTCGGCCAGCGCCCGCTTGTGTTGGTACAATACTAATGCTGGTTGCGTTAGCATGGCCACTATTTCTAAATGCAACTAAATCTTCTGCGCTGCGAATCATTGCTGTTTTACGATTTGGTACATGCATTAGTAGCAGTGCATCAAAATCATCGCGATCCTTGTACCATGCAAAGTTCTGCTTTAGATATTCTGTTTCAATTTCGTCAAAGTTCATACTAGTAGCAAATTTATTAACTACTGGGCCGGCAAACTTTTCCAGATCCATTGTTAACAGCTCTGTCATGAGTGCTTTACGAACTTTAACATTGTTTGGTTTATTTGTAGGTAGGTCAGTGTTTAGGGCATCAATAAATGGACGAATACTGATACTGCCACCTGTGCCTGCACTTAATCTTTCCATTACAGTAGGAATATATTTTGCATATTTGTTAATAACAGCACGTTTAGCCTTTTGTGAGCCGCCGCCATAGCCAATACGGCCTCCGCTGCTACTTAGTGCTGCCTTAAGTTCTACTTTACCGATACCAGCCATCTGTAAATCGCCTTCACCTTCAGCTAGTTTAATTTTATTACTTAAACAAGCTAGTGCATATTCACCAGGACCTTTTTGTTTCTTACCAACACCATAGTTAGCAAGTGTAATAAATGCTGCGGTAGCAACATTATCTCCAAAAACATTTTCAAAAGTATTTAGAGACTTTGAAAGTTCTTTGACATTAACTACTCCGCCAGCGGTTTCAAGTCTAGCTAGGAATTTCTTCATTGAGCCATAGTCTTGCTCTAAACCAGCAATGATTCTTGTCATGTCTTTGCGGACTTTTGCTTTTTCGGCTTCTGGAAGATTTTCATCTACTAGAGGTTTAGTAAATGCAACATCAATATTTGTAGAAATTTGTCCGCTGTTTAAAATCTTATAAATGCGATCAAGAACTTCTGCTTGCTGCTTATCTTTTGCATCTAATCCACTAACTGTTTTAATGATTACTGCTTTTTCTTTACCTAAGTCGTCGTACTCGTTAACTATGCTTTCATTTACGTTTACTTGCTTTTGAACATCTGGGTGTAACGAATTGTTAATGAAGCCTTTTACAACTGGACGTAGATCAACATTGTCTCCTGCCATAGCACGTTGCTTGCGAAATTCATTAACCATTAGAGGATCAGGAATAGCAAAGAATGCTTCCATTTGAGCGCCAATATCGCTAGCAAGTAAAGGCTCAGACATTATCTTGTTTAGTATTCTGATCTTACGATTGTCAGGTACTGCACCTTCTTTCACTTTACGCTTTTGCTTAGGACCTTGGCGAGTTTTCCACTTCTTGTCAGTACTGCAATAGTAACGACCGTAATCTTCCTCTACGCTTTCCTTTTTACTGTTACCCCAATTCTTAGCGCCTTTCTTTCGGCACTGAACCAGCGCACCACTTGCATAAGCACTAGGCCATACTTTATAGCGTCTCTTTACTTTGTGATAACAAGCATCTTGCTTTTCATTCAACTGCGACTCGTGAACAATAGGGCCGCGGCACTGCGGGCATTCATTGAATGGTACGTTAGTATCTTCATTCTTTCTTGAATTGTTAGATGAAAGATAGCGATTTAATTCTCCAGGACTAGTGGGTAAGAATTTTGCGGTAGATTCTTTATACTCATCCATACCGCCATTCCCATGTAGTTTAACTGAGATATATGTACTAGGATAAGTATTACCCAATAGGCCACCACCTACGTTGGGTGTGAAAGTAGAAATTTTTCTTCCTGATGGATGATGCCACTCTGCTCGTATCACAGAATTATCGTGATCACCTTGCATATTGTCATTGTATAACTCAAAACCATGTTTTTTTAGTACACGATTAATACGTGACACTTGCATAAATGATTCGTTGAGCCCTTCTTTCTTGGTAGCAACATTTTTTGCTGCACCTTTACGCTCTGGATTAGGATCTTCTCTACGCTTACGAGCTGCCGCACTTGCACGGCCCTTTTTACCTAAACTATGTGCTTTACTTTGCGGCAAACACTTCGGCTTACCTTCACTGTCATCGCCCCTAGCACAGTCGCCACGAATTTTACCATCTGGACCAAAACGTACCCATTTATCGTTAAACCATTGACGCAAATTTTCTTCAACAGGTTCGCAGTCACACTTGCCGGGTTCGCAGGTACAACTAGTTGATCCACATTGTGGACATGCCTTAGCTTCGTCTATATCTTCATTGTTTTTCTTTTTGCCAGCACAGTGTGCTTTCTGACTGAAGCCTTTAGGTTCCGAACAATTGATGCTGTCCTTGTACTTCTTGCTCCATGCTTCTGTTAGTTTTGCGCCATCAACTTTTTCTAGAATACGTAACTGTTCTTCTAGGCTTAGTTGTTCAAAGCGTTCAAATACACTTTCTTGCATAAATTTAATTCCTGTTCTTGCAGTAATATTTTTTAATTCTTGGCGACTCATTCTTGTAGTATCCCAACGGTCAACACCAAATTTAGCTTTGAATGCATCATTAGTTTCTTGTTCTGGTTTAGATACAATCATAAACATTTCCGGTGTTGCTGTGCCTTGTTGTATTTGTGCATAATCTGCATCTTTTACATAAATTACATCGCCGGCTTTATATTTTACTACAGACTTAGGTTGTTCTGGTTGTACCCCTAAGTTTGTTTTAAGCATAGCACTTAGTCCAGTTGACAGTGCGTTCTGTAATTCATACTTGTCTAAGCCAAGTTCGTGTGCATGATTTAGAACCATATGATTACTTAATATTGATTGCCACAATGTGCCTGTTGACAACCCTAGCTCTTTAACACCTTTTCTAATAGCAGCAATGCCTGTAGCTTTAGGAGGACGTGATTTGTTCATACCAATATCTATGGCACTTATTGCTAACGCCATTAAAATATTTTCTTTACCTGATTCGTAGTAACGTGACGGATCTTCACCTTCCTCATTTACTGATTCTGTTGGTGTAAATAAATCACCTTGAGCTTGTTGACTCTGTAACTGTTTAGCTTTAGAGATTAGTTCTAAACCTCTAACCAAGTAATCTGTTACACTGCTAACATTGTTCTTAGCAGCCGAAGTCTGTAACGCTAACAGCATCGGGTTCTTACCAGCGTCACCGTATGCAATATTCATACTTTTGATCTTTTCAGGATCTGGCGTAGCTGCTTCTTTACCAATTAATCTGTACAATGCTAAGATATAATCCTTGCGGAAAGCTTCAGGATCATGTCCTGCTTGCATAATAGCGGCATATCTCACAACAGACTTAACAATGTCTGTTGTTTTCATATGATAATCGTCACCGCCTGCAATACGGAATTCAATTAAGTTATTCCCTGCCTTGTTAGTAGCATCCTTAAAGTTAATACTGCTAAACTTGTTATCGCTTACTTTAGAACTTAATATTTCTTCTACTGCTGATAGCGTTTTCAAGTTGGCAGGATTTTTCATTAGATCACTAATGCCCTTGGCTACGTTATCTAGCTGACTTTTTGTATAAGTGTTATTTTCTCTGTCAAATAATCCTAGTAGATATTTGTCACCTAGCAGTACAGCCATCTTTAATTTGTTAACAGGAGTTGTTTCACCATTCCAACTCATAGTAACGTGTAAGCCGGTTGAACTATTTGTTTCAACGTCATTCTTAGCAAAGAAATCAAACAAGCTGTTCATCTCTTTAAGCATCTGTTCTGGTGTTTCATATACCGGACTGATAATTTCTGCTGCGGCACCATCAGCTTCGATACTACTGTCTTCTTCTACACGCCAGTAATCATTGTCAACACTTTTACCGCTGTGATATTCGCCTGCTTGTACGCTAGAGGACATGCTGTTACCTTCTGCCCAAGGTTCTAACTCTGACGCTACTGCTTCAACGCCACCGCTGCCCCCGTTTGGATTTGTTATAAACACATCTTGATCACGTAGTAAGCTATACCAGTCACCATACTCTTTTCTCATCCAGTCGTCAATATCTACTTCACTAGTGACACGCTCCCATGTGTCGTCGTGTGCTTCACCGTTATCACGGATTTGATCTGCTAGCCATTCTTCAAACGAATCTTCATATTTTTCTTTGATTAATTTTTCAGCCCACTCATCTTCGCCCCAGCCATCATATTCTTCTTTTTCTTCTTTGCTGAGATCCTCGAGTGTTTCGTTTTTGTAATCTTCTACTTCATCTGCACCTAGTTCTTGATATGCATAGTCAGTTATGAATGACATGTCGTTCATGCGGTCACTGATTAAGTCATTCATAACTTCACGTTCAGTGTCGTAATAGAAATCGCTTTCCATTAGCCATTCATTGAATGATTGTTCGATAGTACTTACAGATCTTGAACCTTCCTGATCATAAATTATATCTGCTACATCACTCCAACGCATTCCTTCTAAGAAATCATCATCGGATCCGGAATCTGTGTCTAAACTGGGCCATGTTGTTTCGGCCTCAAATCCGCAACTAATAGGAGCAAGCAATGCGCTCCTAGCTAGCTTAGGATCATTAAAGTTAATTTCAAAAACGATTTCACGCTGTTCATTAAACTTACTGTTGCGTAATATCTTTTTAATAGAACGAACTTTTTTACTTTTAATTTTTAATTTAGAAAGTAGTTTAGTAGCTTTGCTTTCTTCAGTATATTCTGGATTATCAATGAATACTTTTTGATTTTTATCAAGTACTTGATATTGCTTTTGTCCGGGCTTGCCAGTATCAACGACTAGCGCATCTGCCTTAGGTTTATCACCTACTCGACTGACAACTTTACCCATTGGTTGGTCTTTGATATTTTTGACAATAGCATCAGCAGGAACATCACTTGCTCTAACTGCTAAAATTTTTGGTTGCTCTTTTTTTGCTGTTCCGGCTGTAGCAGGACTTTGCGCTGCTTTATCTGTTGTAGGACTAGGTGACTTTTTAGTGCTAGGGCTTGAAGTTGGCGCCATTACACTTTTGTTAGAACCATAGGTAGATGGACCGCTATCCATACCGTATTCTTTTATCAACGATTTAATGGTTCTTACGTCTTTGAATTTCATCTTAGTCTCTTACTTGTTTAGTTTTGCTACACGTTTGCTAGTGGGATTCATACGCTTAGTTCTACGAGCTTTAAGAGTTAATCTTTTGCCCATCTTTGCTTTAGTACGTTTTAACACTAAACGCTTTTTCATATCCAAAGGCGCACTGCATTGACCTGCGTTACTAACTACGCGACCTTTACGTCTGCCACCAGTACAGCGAACAGCACGTTTAATAGTATTACCCGTTTTACGCCAAACCATTCTAGCTTCAGTGACAGTTTCAATCTCTTCAATTAACATTATTTTCCTATCATATTAATGATAATTGCTGTAACAACACTTAACAATGTGGTTACAGTAATACCCACAATACCTATAATCCAATTTTCTAACTTGTTAAGTCTTTCTTTAGTGTCGCTTTTAAACTCATGGAGTTCAGTAGTAATGTTTTCAATACGCAACATATCAGCAATAATATGTGCTTCTAGATTACCCGATTCTAAGTACACTTTTGGCTTTTCTTTTGTTTCTTTGTCTGCCATTATAGTAGATCCTGTTTAGTAAATTCCATGTTTACTGTGTTCTTAGTGTCAATCGTTCCACCGTTTAACACAATACCATGTAGTTCGTCAGTTAAGGTCTGTATGCTGTGTACTGCTGCTCGTTCAAAAGCAAACTTATAAATCCATCCTGCACCAGTTAATGTTGGTGCACCATAATTTTCAAGAACGTTTGATCCTGTGCCATCAAGCTCTACCGGTTCATTCATCATAATTGGCATAGCTCTTAAACCAATTACCTGAACAACACTTTCAAAGTCTTTTTGACTAGCATCGCTAAAATCGCCTGTTCTCGTAATGTCAATTGTAGTGTATAATGTGTAAAACTCTATGTTACCGGTAACAACTTCTGCGCTACCCATCACACCGCTTCTATTTGCAATCGCCATGTGTGTCTCCTGTCTTTATACTATTTATCTAAACTCAAGTTTTACAGTTTGATAAAATGTAGCCAAAAAAAAGCCCCCGACTAGCGAGGGCTTTTTCATAAGTTTTATAACTTATTAAGCTACAGTGATTGAACCTGAAGCTACTGTTAGGTTAGCATAACCTGTTGCGCTACGGATTGCTGTCTGTAGTGAGCCAGCTGTAATGCCTGGTACTTCTGTAGCAACATACATTACGCGAGCGTTGCCGCTCTCAATAACTACTGGGTTAGCAACTGTTGCAAAAGCATTTAGTACTTTCTCACCTGGATCAGCTGAACCAGCTGTGAAACCAAAGTTAGCAATATTTGCCGAACCATCTACTTCGTCAATAGCAAACCATGTTAGTGCGCCAGTTAAAAACTGACCTTCTGCGGCTGAGCCGTTTACTCGTGTTTGAGCCATCTTGTTCTCCTAATAATTTTTTAACTGCTTACGCAGCTATAACTTTATTTATCAAATTTTTATTTTTTAGCGTTTATAGGTGCTTTACTCATACCTGCTTTAAATGCTTTAGATAAACTACTAAACGGCTTAGTTACTGCTTTAGCAGCATCTATAGCATTACCTATAGTTCTTAATCCTTGCTGATCAAAGTCGATGTCTAAATCAACATCACCTAAACTAGCACCTCTACCTAAACTGCCGGTATATCTATTGCCGTAAAATCGATCGCCCCAATCTTCTGGATCACGTTCTGTGTTCTTTGGCTCTGCTTTAGGTGCTTTAACAGAAGGTTGAGGCTTAACTACATCTTTAGTTGCAGGTTTTACTGATTTTTTTCGTTCATCAGAAAAAGCCATACGCTCTGCTGCTCTCAATGCGCTGTCGATACTATTGTACTTTGGGCTGTTTCTAGTTTGCTGAAAATATTTTGCTATTAAAGTATCGCCATCAGCAATCAACGAGCTATACACTTCATTAGCTTCTTTTTGATCTATAGATTCTACAATAATATCACTAATTTTCATCGCTGTCTTCTTCTACCTGCTGCCCAGTAGCCTGCAATTGCGCCGATGCCAGTGCCTACTTTTTTATATTTATCTTCGTCTTTGCCCAGAGAAGTAGCCACTTTACTACCTATAGCTCTTCCGGCGGCTGCACCAACTGCGGCACCTGCTATCTTAGTTCCTAAGCCCGGAACGTCAGTTGTTTCATCACTTACACGATAATCTCTATACTTGAGCATAGTGTTGATAGGACTTAGTAGTTCACTACCAATACCTTTCTTTCTAAGTTCATGTGCTAGTGTAGCAACTACCATTTGCTGTTGAATGTATTTTAAATTAGCCCAATCAAGTATTAATCTACGTAGCTGCTTAAATCTGGGATTGCTTATTTTTAATTGCTGTTCTAAACGATAAAAAAATGATGTTGCTCTACCCAAAGATTCGTTTCCAGTACCAATTACTTCACGTAAAAATTTCCAGTGATCTCTGTAATCAAAATTTAAACCTTCTAAGAATCTATCACTAATCAAACTATCTTCTAAATCAACTGTTTTGTTTTTAGGATGAGATACTTGGTAAGCTAACAAGTACAGGTCAGTAGCATGAGTTCTAAACAATGTATAGTTTCCGTATTGAGTAGTTTTGCTAATGTATCCTATTGCATACTCTCGTTGCGCTGCATCTTTAGTCATCATGAAGGCAGCTATAGTATTCAAGTATAACAAATCTGCAATATCTCTACCGTTAAACTTAGTGAAGTTTCTTGTAGTCCGATAAAGTCTACTTTCGCAAAGTTCCGTATCAATAAACTCTAGTTGCATTATTATGCTCCAGGTTTACCACTGCCAAAGTTTAGTCTACTAAATTCTAAACGGTCAACTAGTTTAAGTGCATTACCCATACGATCAACAGCAACGAAGCCTTCTTCGCCTGTTACTTGATAACCATTTTCAGTTTCAATGAATGTTGGGATTTGACTAATAGTTGATAGTTTCCCTAACAGTTTGACCTTAGCTTCAATTATCTTTAAGTATAGATCGTACACTGATACGATCTGAGGTACATGTTCTTTAATAAACTTAACACCCTGCACCATCTTCTCTCTAGCTTCATCTTGCTTGGCTGGCGTCTTATACTTTTCAATAGTCTTAGTCATGAAGTTGATATATTTTTCTACAAAGCCTTGTGCAAACTTTGTAGGATTGTCAAACGCACCTTGTCGCACTTGGTTGTTGACATGCGCTTTTAATTGCTGTACAAAGTCTTTACCAATAACATCAGTGCCGCGCTCTAACCAAGCAAAAGTATTCGAATCGATGCCTTTTAGATACTTGTCAGCTTCACTGATAGCACCCATAATGTCAGCACTCTCTGCTTTAGTAAGTGTAACTGTACCGCTTAGGTCTTTAATGGTAGCATCTCTATACCACACACTGGGTGTTTTACCTAAGCTGCCGCTGTCAAAGCCAAACTTAGCTTTAGTATCAGCTAGTGTGGGGCCGCCAACATATTCTGTATGGAATACAATACCAATATCTGCGGCTAGCATTTGCTTTGCTAAATCACTGTCAGCAGGCACTGCATATGTAATTGTATTTGGCTTAAACACAATGTAGTTTTCGACGTCGATGTTTGCGCCTTTAATATCGCCTTTAGTGAATAATAAATCACCTTGTGCTACTGTGTTCCACTGTAGCTTACTTAAATTCTTTAGTGCTGCGATTAGTTTTTCTTGTAAGCCTTCTGCAGGGTGATTATTTTTAATGTCTGCAACACTGAAGTTCATCTTTGGATCTTGTGCAAACACACCCTTAGTACCTACAAAGAACTTTCCAGTAGCGGGGTCTTTACCACATACCACAGCAGGAGCACCGTCCCACTTAGTAGTAATACTTACAGGAGCCTTAGCGTGACCTTCCAGCATTTCATGTAGACTGTAAAGATAGTTTACTGCTTCCTTAGCACCAGCAAAACCCTTGTTAAAGATATTATCTTCTAAGTGTTCAAGGTGAGTGTTCTTGCCTTCTTTAGATTCAAACAAGCTCTCACTGATAACTGAGGTTACTAATGGCTTTGATATTTCAATAAATCGCATTTTAAATACCTGCTAGTTTTTTAAGAGCTTCTAGTTCTTCGCTGAACTGGTCTTGCATGATCTTTTGTTTAGATCCAATTGCATATTCTTGAGTCCACTTCTTTTGCAGATCATCAACATTGTAACCAGCTTTAGAAAAACTAAGAATTTTTTTACCAGTCATTACAGCCCAATCCTTGTTAGTACGCATGTTCTTCATGTCGTTCTCTACACCTTGAACCATTTTTGCAGGCAAAGGTTTAGCTTGAGGATTTGGTTTGTAGGATCTCATCTGTTGTACAATTGCGCCTAGGTCTTGGTCTACTTGTACTGCACCTTGACGGGTATCGCCCTGCCCGGGTTTTGGCGCTTGAGGTGCTGCTGATGCAGCAGGTTGACCATCGCCGTCTGCATCTGCATCAGGTTGACCGTCACCGTCTGCATCTTTAGGACGCACAGCTTTACCAATCATGTTACCAATTGCGCCGCCTACACGGCCCATTACTTTGCCTAATGCACTAGCCTTAGGATCAATGCCTGCACCACTTTTTGTCCAAGCACCTTTAATCTTATCAAGCATGCCAGGCTTTAGCTTATTTCCCTGTGGATCTAGTCCTACAGACTTCATTAAGTCAAAGTGTACATCTCTGGCTACTTGTGTACCGTCAGGATTAAGCCACTGCTTCTTAGCAGGATCCCAGCTAAATGTTGGTCCACTAGGAAATAATTTTTTCTTGGCTTTTTTGGTTAAATCAAAGTCTGATTCAAGTTCATAAAGACGCATCGTCGTCCCCTTGGCTTTCTTTTATAATTTTTTTAATGCCTCGGGAAAATTTTGTGCCGTCCTTACCCTTAATACTGTTGATCAGTCTATTGGTAAGGTCTTTAGCAGTTTCAGCATCATAATAACGCTCCATCTGCTCGATAAGGTTAATAGCACTACGAATAACATGCTCACCGCGATTTTCAACTACGTGATTGCGGTCCCTATCAATTGATATTTGATTTAGTTCTTCGATAATGCTACGATACTTGCTCATAACTTTCCTTTAAGGCTCCAGTGTAAGTATTTATCACTTTTTGGCTTTTAGAAAGTCACGAAGCTGTAAGCTCTGACTTACAGTATCTGCTGCTTGGGGTTCTTCTGCTTTAATACTACCACTACGTTTTAGCTGATCTAATAGACCTGCACTAGTAACTGTTTGCGAGTCTTCATCGCCTTCTTCTAGATCCTCAATTCGCAGTGTATCAGGATTAAACTTAAGATCAACCTTGCTACCTACACCGCTACTGCTACGTGTTTTCATAAACTGTATCTGATAGCGTCCGCGCTCACGCATAGCGTTACTGGTAAAGATACCCACTACGTTATCTGCTGTGTTGATCTTACTGATACCGCCTGCAATGTGGCTGTGGTCAAATTCAATCTCTTCTACAGCCGCACGGTTTAACTGCGATGCTGTGACTAGTAGCATTTGTCGTTCAACTGCTAGGTTACGCAATTCTTCTGATACATACTTGTCCTTAACGAACAAGTTTTCTGCGCTAATCTTTGCCGCAATAGGCATCATAAGATCCAAGTAGTCAACAAGTAAACAGTCTACCTTAACACCACTTTGGATTTCATATTCACGCAAGAACGCACGAATGTCGTTGGCGTTAATACCGCTAGGCATTTGCTTAACACGAAACTTACCTGCGCCTTTGCCTTTCATACGTACCTTAAGGTCAACATCATCTACGTTACGCATAATTTCTTTAGCTGCATAGCCACTTACCATACTGTCTAGTCGCATACTAATTAGCTGTTCACTAAGTTCTAGACTAATGTAAACAACATTTAGTCCTGCTAGACTCCAGTTAACACCAAAGTTCTGTAAGAACAAACTCTTACCTGCGCCAGAGCCTCCAGCGAAGATTGTGATCTCGCCTCGGTTAAGTCCACCATACAGCTTCTGGTCGATGCCTTTCCAACCGCTGCTAATAGCGCCGGCTTGCTGTTTGATCCACTCAAGTCGTTCTTTAGGATTGTCAAAGTAATCTAAACCTAGGTCCTTAACCAATCCTAGCTGTGTTGCAGCCTTGATCTTAGTTTCAACTTCACCGTAACGTTGCTTCTCCAGCAAGTCAGTGCTGTCAATGATTGCTTTTTCTAATGCTTTGTGTCTACAAAAAGTTTCAAACTCATCCATAAACCAATTCTGATGGTCTGGTGTTACGTGTTCAATCTTCTCTAGATTAAGTCCGCCAACAGCATTAATCTGTTCAATAGTAGGAATACTAGTGTAATTAGTGCTGTGGCTTACCAGTAAGTCTACAGTATTCTTAAACTTGCGGTTAAAGAATTCGCTACGAACAATGTTCTGACAACGGGCAAACAAATCTGGATCGCTAATTAGGAATCGCAAGAAAAGTTCTTGCACTTCTTCTGTGTATTCTTTTACATCGCTCATAGATAGTTTCTCGCCTCAAGTTCTTTAGTTATATAGTTTGCAATCACTTTATGTCCTGCTTTATTAGGATGATAATCGGTGTCGCTTTCAATAAGATGTTTAACATTTGGATTAATAAATGATGTTAATGTTGTTTCTAAATAGTTTTCTCTAGACAAATGTTTGACTAGCGGATGTTCATTTTCTGGATGAATAAATGAATACGAAGATAAGGATACAAAAACAAATTTAATACCGCGTCTTTTAAAATATTCAGAAAGCAAAAAATTTTGATGTATGAAGTTAGATTGCAATTCCACGTGAGATCTAATAATAGTAGTCTGCTTGTATAGCTGAATAGTTCTGTAAAAATCTTTTGGGATGGTTACAAATTTTGTATTTGCAGTTAGGTCGAAAACCGGTTCATCGGAGCCGTCACAATATCCAAAGTATGTTTTTGTTTTTGCATCATACATCTCGGTTCTGCTATATGGCTGTGTCCATTGAATAATTGCAAGCCAGTTACTAGTGTCTTTAATTTTATCAAAGAACTCTAATGTAGTACGAACTATTCTATGGTTACTTCCGCCTTGCCAAGCAAGGTTAACAGTTTCATCAAATCTATCAGACATCAAACTAGGCCAGGCCCAGTCTGTTGCTAACATACTCTTGTCCCAATCTTTATGTCCGTGGGTAAAACTGCAACCATTAACAAATAACTTCATAGCATCTTTGCCTTTACTTGTGCTTTAATTTTGTTGTCAGTAGAGTGCTTAATGATACTAGCAACTGTAAGAAGCCTGCTATATTTAGCTACTGCATCGGCTGCATCTTTGACATTTTTATCCCATGGCGGAAAGCTCACTTCCCAACCTAGCGCAAGAGCTTCATCGATTAGTTCTTTACCGGGTTCATCCCTATCAGGGCATAGTATTACTCGCTTACCTAATCTTTCAATCAGATGTGCTTGCTCAGGCGTAACATGATTTCCCATTACAGCAATGCCATCAATGCCGATTGCATCAAACACACCCTCTACCACAATAACAATTTCTCTGTCACTGTCCGCAAAACGGTCAATGTTAAACACATAACCCGGGGGCAGCTTGTGTAGATATTTAGGAGTAGCTTTATCCGGTGGAGCAATGTGTCTGCCTGTCCAACCTATTACTTCGCCGTTAAAAGTAAATGGTACTACTAACCGCTTTGCATACAAAGGGTCGTTTGGAAAGTATAGTAGAGGATATAACCCTTCTAAGCCTCGCTGTCTAGCATATTGTCGTACATCATGATCTAAGGGCAGGTCTTCAATCATTTGCACATTGTCAGGAAGCTCTACAGTTTCAAACTTTGAAAGATTATAAACATATCCTTCTGTTTCTAACCCTTCTAGCTCTTCTTGACAGCGCATCAGATCAACTTGTACGCTGTGTATATCTGAATCAGATGCACCTAATCTAGTTGCCAAGTCTTTAAACTTTTGTCCGATATGCGGGCTAGGGCTCCAACCAGTTGTATATTTGCAGTTAAAACAATTATAGGAAATTTTTGCGCCGCTGGTTATGATACCTGCTCGCTTACGCTTGTCAGAACACATTGGACAATTGAATGTGTTCCAGCCGCTAGGCGTTCTGGTTGTACGAATAGGTAAATTATTGAGCAGTAAACGATGTACGCTTTCTACTATAGAGTCAAGATCCATAGTAGTATTATACAACTTTATACAAAAAAGTCAAGCGTTAATTTCGGAGCATTACTTTATCTAATGTACCTGATGAATTATCCGGTGTATGGATAACTCGTATCCAGTTTGCGTTTACACTAAACGTGCTGTGAGTGATTGTGCTAACATTGCTCAACGCAATAGTTTCAATGTGGAACCAATCTTTACTCAAATCATCGGTATCAGGTACGCCTACTAAGCAGCTACCTTGAATAGTAATGTTGCCAGTATAAGTTGTAGTATAAAGTGCAATGGTATGCTGTGCGTTTACAAAGTTATTATCTAAGTTACCATATAATGCACTACTTACAAATACATTTGAACTATCACCCAGTGAAGTATTTGCTAATTGGCTAAACACTGTTTCTACTTGGGTAGGAACAGGATCAACACTAGTTTGATCTGTAATCCTAATGTCTAAACGTACATTGTTGTTTTGATCTACAAACACAGGTAAATCCACATCTTCTTGTGTAGAACGTGTTATATGTATTTGATAAAGCCCTGGTTCAACGTTAACAAGATCGCCCTCTAACAGCACTAATTTAACAATGCCCACATCAGAAGTGTTTTCTAATACCTTTGTAAACAGTCGTTTTTTACTGTTAGGATCAATTAGATACGCCCTTAGCGTATCTGAAAACACATTTTGCAGTTTTCGATCCCTATTTCTGATGTTAAAGTAAATTTCGTTAGTTACACCTTTGTGTGCGCTCAGATTTCTATTGTTCATAGGTTTGTTATCCACATAAATACTACTAGATGTTACTACTAGTTCAATAGTAGTGTCATAAAGATAAAGTTTAAAATCGCTATTCATATTACTATTTATCAGAGTAGTGTTCCAATAACAATGAGTTTTATAGAGGTATTTAATAAATATCAACAACATGCAAGAACATGACTACGCACAATTAGAATTTCTTACCGGGCTTCATTATATAGAAAAAGACTATGTTGGTATTGTTGTAAACCACGATAATGCTATAATAACTTTTTATGATGTTGAACTTATACCAACCACAGAACTAAAGCGAGAATTTTTAGAGCTAGGTGATATGTGGTGGTGGGAGAGCAACCGTATGCTGCCCATAGACGTATTTTTACACCACGAAATGAAGCCGTTTAAACCCTGCTTAAGGACATTTGTAATGAAGGATGTAGACGTGCTCTTTGGTCCGCTTACTAGTCTACACAACTTACTTAAGAAGCGCATTAAGCGCCGCAGTATACAGCTAATCAGAAAAACAGATTAAGCAAGCTCGCAAATTAAATTCATTTGCACAACGATAGCAACAGCATAGGCTACAGCATGGCTATGCTTAAAGTAATAGCCCTCAACGGGTTTATCCCATACAGTAAGTGCAATCTCGTCCCAGCTTTTACCAATAAGATGTTTTTTACCAGGACGAATGATTGCTAGTATCATAGCAAGTTGTTCTACGCTAGTAGGTTTATATTGTGCTAAGATCTTAGCATAATTACTAACATGAAACAATTGACTTACGAATTCTTCATGTTGCAACAAGTCCCAAAGCGGTTCAGTATCTATTAATTTTGTAAGATGTGCTTCATCTCTAACATCTTTGTAGATGCCGTTATTAAGTACGTCTACTTTAAACCAACCGTCTTCTTCGGCAGTTTCATAGTCAATACTACTGTAACCGTCTAATGGAAAGGTTGGTATAGTTTGGAAGTACACACCTGTATTGTGCTTTGAGTAGGCGCCGTCAGTGTTTCTAATACTAGCAGGCGTATGATTAACTAACCGCAAGAAGTCATCACGGTTAGCCATATCAATGTCTACGTCAAAGTCAATCTTCATTGGTTGCCCAGTATTCCTCGAGCATAGGAAAATGTTCTAACACAATCTTCTTGCACTGCTCTGCAATAATCATATGTTCTTTTTGTGTACCATTTGATGCACGTAGGTCAATATAATGAATCCAAGAGCGCAAATTGCCTGCCATGTACAATGTGCTTTGTGTGAGACCTTCTGGTAGTACTGCACGAGCCTGTTCCTTTGCAATGCCATTATCCAGTGCCCATTTATAAGCGGCCTGTGCGGCATTACGAACCTTTGCTTGTTGCATGTTCCAGCTTTCTTGCATTTCTGGATCATTGACCTCAACTGAATTCTGACGATTCTTAGTATCTTGTAGACGTGCTTCTCTATCACACCCGATGTTCTCTGCTACAGCATAACGCTGGCTGAACTCTTGGAAGCTGAAGCTACGATGGCGTAGAATCTGTCGTGCAATATCACGTGTGGTTTTAATTTCCAACGTCATATGCACCATCTCAAACGGACTCCAGTGCTTTTCTCTAATTAGATACTTTAGCAGTTTAGGTGCTGTTTGTGTATTGTTTTGGTTAGCCGGATTGCTAACTCGTGCTGTGTATGCAACTAGGTCGCCTGGTGTAAAACACTCAGTAATGGCACTAGGCTTGGTTACGCCAATTAAATTTACTTCACTCTTCATCTGTTACGGCCTCATAGGTTTGTTCAAAAATATCTGGCTTGCAAGGATAGAACTCACCTTGCACCCCTTTAATAATCCAATCGCCCTCTGTAGCAATATGCTTCACAGTTAGATGCTCACCATCTTCCAGTGTACCGATCTCAACTTCACCTTTAGCGTTAGGGTGGCGAGCCTTAGCAAACTGTCCTAGTGCATAGCCGCAAAACTCTTGTAAGCGTCTAATGCCTTCACCGGTGTACACAAACTGTACTGCTTCAATTACTACTGGTTTCTTTCTGTATTTCATTTTTAAATTCCATATATGGCGCAATGTCATTATCAAATATCTGTGCCATTGTAATCCAAATAGCCTTGCGCTCTGTTTCTGTGACACCACTATTTAAAGTGTACATCTTGTCGTCCTCACTAATCGTGAGTCCGTAGTCATGCCTATAAGTGAAGCACATGCTGTTAATAATTTGTTCTCTAGTCATTGCTTTTATCTTAATTTAAATTAATTACAGGAGGAGGACGGAATCGAAACTTTGTTTTTGTCTCAATGGTGTTTTTCATATCCTCTGTCATGTACACTGATACATACACAGCAGAGTTGTTGTAATTGTGATTAAATACCCACACCTCGCCAATGTGTGCGCCAGTAGAGAGAACTGCATTAAAAAATGTTCCCATACTGGACTTAGAAAGATTAGGACTATGGTGGTCATCTGTGTGCCACCAAGTTGCACCTTTCTGTGTTAGTCTTATGGGGGGCATCAGCGCATCTCCATTCTAACACAACCATAATGACGGCGTGATCTAAATGCCGTCCACAGTGCGGCTAGCAAACTCTCACCACGATACAGTTCTTTGTAGTACCATTCGTCTTCACCGATACAGAGCCTATCGCCATACGTCCAACCATATACTTCATATGTATTACCCATTAGTTGCCTCCTGCTAGAATATGAATAGCTACATCATCTGGATCTAACTTGATAGACTCCCGTGGATATTTGTTCTTTTCATAATTACGACTACCAGTAGGAAAACGCTTAACCTTAATCATCTTTTGATTGAGTTTGGTTACTCGTCCTAGCATAAGGCCGTTATAGTCTGCTACAGCGACCATGTCCCCTAATTCAATGAGCTTGCCAATTCTGTCGTAGTGTACTGGTGCTTCTTTTGCCATATCTATCCCTTGATCTCGTTTAGGAAGTATTCCATTGTAGCAGGACCCAATGACCGCAACTCTTTAACTAGTTCACTAACGCGATGATTTTGCCATCCTTCTGCAATAGTCTTTGTTTTTTCACTGCGGATAACATCAGCAACAAAGCCATTTATACTGCCGTACTTCACAGCCTTTTCAATCCATGCATGATTTACTTTCATACTTTTGGAGTGATCAAAACTCCACCCGTCTTTGTGTTCAATCTTAGCACAAGGTTCGTCTTTGCGATTATAACTGTCTGGGCCGCCCATGCAACTTAGAACGGTATAACTGTCCTCTTCCTTATCAGCATCTACTACAATAAAATAAGGGCAGAACATTTCCTGCCAGTAGTCGCCGGGCTGTGGATTATCCAGCGCATCAATATTCTTAATATCTTGCGCCCTTGTTGTGTCAGTTTCAAACAGCATTTAATATAACCTTATTAAGTACACCAATTAACATTGCAAATACAGGAACGAGCAGCAAGCTAAGACCAAACACTACTAATAGTGTGAGAACAAAGCCTACTGCTCGCTGTATCATTTTAGATTACTTGCCTACGTTTACAATACCCTTGAAGTCGTAAGGGACAACAATGGTCTGTACCTTACCAGCCTTAACAGCTTCTGCAAGAGTAACCAATGCAGTTGCTTCCATGTACTTGGTAGCACCAGCGTTAGCGTTAAGTGCCGCAATACGTTCAGCTTCTAGCTTTGCAGTCTTAACTTCAACTTCCTTCTGCTTCATCTCGTTCTGAGCACGAACCAATGCATTAGCACTTGCTACAATGCTTTCAGCCGGAGTAATCTGACGTACCAACACCTGCGAAATAGTAATTGAGTTGCCTAGCTTTTCTTCGTTGAGGCTTTCAACAATCTCCTGACGGATTAAGTTCTCAATTTCAGCGCGGTTGTCTGCCATCTTCAATGACTCATACTTACGTGCAACCTTGTAGGCAGCATTACGAGTAAGCTGGAAGATATAGTTATACATTAGCAATGTATCACCGTCTTCAGTTACAGCATGGAAGCCACGGTTCTTAGTAGTATAGATTTCTGCAACACTAGTTGGGCTTACACTGTAGACAACACTCATATCAAAGTCTGCTACAGTCGAGTTGTCAGATGCAAGTGGTGTCATATCCTTAACATCAACCTGCACATCCTTAACTGGGAAAGTTAGAACATCGCCAACAATGGTCTGGTTAAAACTACCTGGTAGGAGCTCACCTTGCTTGACCTGCTTGTCAAAGCCAACGCGAACACCTACTTCACCAGTTTCAATACGTGTACAACCCGTTGCGGCAAGACCAATAGCAATGACCAGCGGGGCAATTAGAAAACGCTTCATAAATTAATATCCTCTTAGTTAAAACAATACGACCATTGCAACAATTATCAACATTGCTACAATACTACATAGTATACTGTAAAGAACAGTCTTTGTCAAGTCTAATTTTTCCTGTCCTGTCATTGCAATGAAACCTTTAATACCAAAAAAGAAAATTGCAAACAATGCAAGGAATAAAAATAATACTCTAATCATTACTACCTCTTAGTATTCTGGGGCTGAGTAGCCCGATGTCTTGGAATAGATAGCGAATCCATCTAAACCGTATGCAGGGCATACCATAATTTTTTCTGGTAGTCCCATATCATCTTTTGCACCTGCTTCACCGCAGATAAAGTATACACCTTCTAGCTTTTCAGCTGACAAGTGTCGCAACATTTTATGTACTCGGCGTAGCTGTGCAAGTTCGCCTTCGTATGCTTCTAATTCTAAGTTCATATTCCTGCTGCCTCACATGCTGTTCTAACTGCATCAACTTCTTCTGAGTTATTAGCAAACACCTTCATCCAGAACTTAGCGTTAATGATATTATCAATCATCTTAACCTGCTCACTGCTGAAGCGAGTAAGCAGTTGATCGCCAGTATCGCTCAAGTATAGTAGCCACGGACTAATCTTTGCACTTCTAATATCATGCACTGCTCTAGGTGTGCTAACTATTTTAAAGTACTCTTGCCAGTCTGTGCTGTTATCTTCGCCCCATTCAGCAAGATAAAGTATGCTACGCTCTAGCGCACGAAGACCAGTTTCCTTCTTTACATACTCTAACAAAAACTCGTTATACAAACTATCTTTGCTCCAGTCTGCTAACTTCTTGCCATTTTTGATTAGCCACTCAGCAAACTTTTCTGGTTCAAGATATTCGTTGCGTACACAACTGCGTCCAAACTTAACAAAGCCTTCGTAGTATTGACTACGAATAAAATCTTCCATACTTTTAGATTTACTGGCCACAGTGTTGAGCTCATAAAACATTTGAAACACGCGATAGCCTAGTCGAACATGTGTCATTTCTCTGTCAGCCCAACGCCGCTTCTTTGGACACATGTGGGCGCTTAGAGTTCGCTCGTTGCGAAACTCCTTCTCGCACCATTTGCAGGTTGTATCACTTTCCAAAGATGTCTTTAATTGACTTGTCATCGTATCCGTGTGCTTCCGCTAGTTTAGCCAAATCTTCCTTTGTGTTAATAGTTAGCAACATATCAATCTCACTACTTTTAAAATGAGGATAGATGTCACTGACAAATTCACGAACTTTGTCTTTCTTCTTTTTGCTATTAGGCGGCTTGATATAAGGATGGAACTCAACTTTACCAGACCCTGCCGCAGTCATTAGTAGCCATTGTAGCTCTGGATGTTTGCTTACATCGCTAAAGTTCTTGTTAACAAGTTCATTAACCATAAACAAATAATGAGCAGCATTTCGACCTTGTGCGCTACTAGCATAACGCATCATCATCCAGGGCACAAAGGCTTTCTTCTGTTCATCAGTCAAACGACTGTAAAAGCCTCTGTCCTTTTTGTCTAGTGCTGCCATAATATCCTTTAGCGGGATAGCAGGTTCTTTTTTAGTTGTCATAGATTAATGTCTAAGTCTACTTGTTCCCAAGGCAAATTGTCTTTGCCAAAGTGACCATAGTTCGTTGTATCAGTTAATTGTACACTAAACAGGTCGAACTTGTCAATGATTCCTTTTGGCGTTAGGTCAACATTTTTTAGGATCCAATCGGTTAACGCTCGACTGTTACCGTTGCTTTCAACATAAAAGCTCATTGGTTCTTTAACACCAATTGCATAGCTAACTTGGCATGTGGCCCAATCTGCATGTCCACTTGCCACAATGTTCTTAGCAAGGTAACGCATCATATAAGCGGCACTGCGGTCTACTTTGGTAGGGTCCTTTCCACTAAAAGCGCCGCCACCATGAGGACTATAGCCACCGTATGTGTCTACAATAATCTTACGACCAGTGAGCCCTGTGTCGCCGTCTGGACCACCAATAACAAAACGCCCAGTAGGATTAATGTAAAACTCGGTGGCATTGTCTACAAGTTCAGCTGGCAAGACTCTTAGGATGATATCTTTAACATACTTACGAACGTTTTCAATGTCCATATCGTCACTGTGCTGTGTGCTACACACAACTTTAGCAATTCGTACCGGGGTCGCGTTATCGTCATATTCGAACGTCACTTGGCTCTTTGAATCCGGTCCCATCCACTTTGCACCGTTCCTACGGTAAGCAGTAAGTGCTTCCACGATACGGTGACTGTAATAGATTGCGGAAGGCATATAGTTAGGTGTTTCACGACAAGCATAACCAAACATAAGACCTTGGTCGCCTGCGCCAAAGTCATCAGTACCTAGTGCAATGTCTACGCTCTGAGCATGTAGTTCGTTATAGATCTTCAACTTGTCCCAATGGAAGCCGTCTTGTTCATAACCAATCTGCTTTACTGTGTTACGCACAATGTCTGCAATCACACTCTTATCAATTTCTTTAGTGCTTTTATATTCACCGGCTAGCGTTACCATGTTAGTAGTGACCAATGTTTCTACTGCGGCACGATGATTCGGATTCTTGTCCAAAATATGTGTTGCCACTGCATCACTAATCAAATCGGCAACCTTATCAGAATGCCCCTCACTTACGCTCTCACTTGTAAAAAAATAACTCATTATTCATCCTTTTCATATTCAATTACGCTGAATGTCTTTACGCTTTGTTCTTGTAGCTTTACTGTGCCACCTAGAAAACTTAAATCAATTACACAAGCATAACATACATCAATAGGATGAATATTAAACTTCTTGAGTAACTCTACGATAGCTAAACCTGTGCCGCCAGTGGCGCTAACGTCGTCTACAATAAGAACGTTGCTAAGTGCGCTAAGTGGTGCGTTCTCTTTCATATGCAAGCTGGTGCTAGAATACTCATACTCAAACTCGTAACCGACTGTTGGGGGAGGTAGCTTGCCTGGTTTACGTATTAGATGCAGCGGCACACCTAAATTGAGTGCTACAGGACTACCCCAAATAAATCCCCTAGCATCGGCTGCTACTATATCAGTGATATTATTAGCCCTAGCAAACGCTGTAATAGCGTCTACAGTGGTTTTAAAAGCAGTTGGCTTATATAGTAAGCTAGTAACGTCTTTGTACTGTATGCCCGGAATAGGAAAGTCTGGGATTGGTGTTATTTCACACTTTAACTTAAAAGGATCAGTATCGCGCATTAGATCAAATCCCCAATGTCAATGTCTTGAACTTTATTTGCTTCTTTAACAAAGTATGCACAGCGAGGCTTTGGGCCATCTTCTAGCGGTACTGCTAACAAATGTCCATTCTTTAACTTAGGAAAATACCATTTTACATCTTGATAGATGTTAGTAATAGCAATTTCTTTGGCACCAGCCGATCTAGTTGCCAAAGGGTTCATTACAAATGCCTGAAACCCTCTGTTGTTTAAACTTGCTAAAGGAATAACTTCGAAACCACTGTATTCCTCATCACAAATTAATATGCTCCAATCCATAGGCATCTGCACAGTCTTATCGCCAATCTGCAAACAGATAGCAGGAGCATGAAAGCTCTCTAAAAAGATTAGTGGTAAAAAGTAAAAGTCAATGTCGTTTCGATCACTTGCATCCAATACACAATACCTAATATCATCTATTTCGTTTGGTACGGTATCTAAGTCGTATGCCTTGTTATCAACTGTTAGTATTTTCATAGTTTTTCCAATGTTGTATTAATTATTTTTGTTTGATGTGCTGTAAAATAAGTTCTTTACGAGGTATTACTATTGTATCTAATACACTTGTTAATTCTTCTTTTTGTACATCACTAAGATTAATTATATCTAAATGTGGCGGGTACGTAAGTATGCGGCAGTACCAATCAACACCTAAACCATTATTGAACTCAGCAAGATCTTTTATACCGTGCC
>Ga0079301_1000116_pt1 | contig 39453 bp, 38 predicted proteins | sample Wag4_2014_7_11_3_FD_74797 | JGI IMG/M metagenome (GOLD analysis project Ga0079301, IMG submission 74797) | Fresh water mixed with fracking chemicals microbial communities from Ohio, USA - Utica-2 Time Series FC 2014_7_11 | ecosystem: Engineered > Industrial production > Chemical products > Input... | reverse complement strand
ATCAAGATGACCGCCAGGGCATAGGAAATAAGGGGCAAAAGCCCAAATACTCCGCCAAACCCAAATATTGAGAGTAAAAGACCCATAAATGAGGCTAAAACTAAAGCTGGTGGAGCAAAATACCTAAGATTTGCCTTATTTGGGTGAGATTTGGTCAAAAGTGCTCGCCAAGCACCAGTATCAAAGAACTGTTTGGTTAGTTTTCGCCAGGTGCTTCTAGGGAAGTAGGTAACTACAAGGCTTGGGTCAAACCAAACCTGTTCGCCAGATTCCCTGATTCTGAGGTTCAATTCCCAGTCCTGACCACGGATCATCTTCTCATCGAAGCCACCGAGTTTAGTTAGAACATCTCTTCGGAAGACACCTAGATAAACCGAATCGCTAGGTCCAGCATCCCCACCTACGTGATATGTGCCACCACCTAAACCAAATCTGCTGCCGTATGCCCAAGCCACCGCTTTTTGGAAAGGAGTTACTCCTTCTGCTTTCATTAAGCCGCCAACGTTTCCAGCTCCTGTTTCACTGAGTATTTTGACAGCGTTGATCGAGTAGTCAGGAGACAGCACACTATGGGCATCCACTCTAATTACCACATCGTTCTTAGCTTTAGCGATAGCTAGATTCAGTCCGGCAGGAGTCTTACCAGTTGGGTTTTGAACCAATTGAACTGGGTACTCTTTGCTCAATGCCTCGGCTATCTCATTGGTCTTATCTTTTGATGGGCCTAGAGCCAGAATGACTTCTACCTTGCCCGCTACCAACCCGTGCTGCTCAAAGATGCTGGCGACAGCACTGCGAAGATGAGCTTCTTCATTCAATACAGGCATGATGTATGAAATAGAGCTAGTTGGTTTCACTGGGTTCACGTTCATACCTTACTCAATGAGTATTACTGCTTCCAAACACCTAGAGAGATTATTTGACGAAGCTTGCGGAGAAGGTCAGAGTATCGGCTGTACCAGTGCTGGTTAGAGTCTTTGTCACCTTTGTAGCCTTGATGCCCTTAGCGGTTAGTGCTTTCAAAATTAAGTCAGTTCGCTGCTTTAGCAGAATGTTGTTTTTGGAAAGTGAAAGAGTTTTTGACTTAGGCATACTCACGGTGAGAACAAGTTTCTGTGATGTAGAGAGTTTTCTAATTAAACTATCTAAAGATCCACTTCCCTTTGAGGTTAGCTTTGAAACCGACTTTGAGAAACCTACTGAGAGCTTTGTTGTCACCTTTGTGTAGACATAAACTTTCACTAGTTCAGTGCGATTGTGCTTAGCGTTTGCCGAAGTGATTTGAATAGAAAGATTGTTCATTCCATCTTTGAGAACTCCTGGATTTGAAACTACTGCTCTTGCGTCATATTCATTCGTAAAAGCCTCAACGTTTACTACCCTTGTCCCTGCAGGAAGATAGACAGTTGAACCAGTTTTGTATGCAACATTATTCACAGAAATTGATTGCAGCCCTGTGTCCCAAGGAGCTGAAAGTGTCTGGAGTGTTCTGAGTTGATTACCGAGACGCCAAACTGTTGCGTTCTGGTAATCAGTGGCGACGTTGTAACTTGGCCCGAAAGGATCTTGAGTGACTGCATCGCTAATTGCATTAGCTACATCTCCTGCCATAGTTTCAAGATTCAGCTCTTCAGCTTTGTTAGCAACTTCAGCAAGGGATTGTTCATACATCAGTTTGCAAGCAGGTACTGCCCAACACTTGTTAATCATTAGGGCAGGAGATCTGAAGTAACTTAGTGAACCGTTCCAAGTTTGGTCTGTTCCCCAAGGAAGAAGAGTCACTTTCCCGTACTTGTCAAAGTTCAGGAAGTAATTGTTTCTATTCATCACATAGCCATCCCAGTGACCGGAATATAGTTCGACGGCCCAGCCTCGCGTCATTTGTTTCATGTCAGCCATTTTGCCCATAGCAGCCCACCAGGCAGGACCTCCAAGAGCTTGCACTTGAATAAAACTTGTTAGGTCTGATGTGTCAGTGTCACTTCCAGATTCAATAGCAAATTGGCTTTCATATCCTGCGTAGAAATCAGGGAAGTAAGGAACTGCTCCTTTATATAGATGTGAACTAGATATTCCCCAACGTGAAAGAAGCTGTTTGTTCATGGTCTCGATATTTAGGTGAAGACCATAATCCCTTCCATTGAGGGTTACATTTGCATACCCGGTTCGAGGTGTTGGGACGCCCATTGCTCGGTAGAGCCTGTAGGTAAGAGATTCGTGGATGTAGCTCGGGTCTTGCACCATGTTATTGAGAGTGAATTTAGATATTCCGAAGAGCGTTTGGTCTTTTACGAAAGCATCCATCTTGATCTTGAAAGCTGCTTTTTGTGTGACGTCTCTCCAAGATCCCCAAGCACCTTTGAGGTGAACGCCTACGGTGTATGGACCATAGACTTTGCCAGCCATCGTGAATGACATTTGGGTTTCTCGCCAATCACCTTCAAATTCCCAGTTCACATTAGGGGACTTAAGTGATTCAAAATCTGCATCTGACATTTCGAGATCGAAATTATCGACTCTTAGGGGATCAAAGACAATGGCTGCGGCATCGGTGCCTTCAACATAACTAGGAGCGGCTTGGGCGGCCGATGTATTCAGAAAACTCCCAGTAAGTGCGAGGATAATCATTGCTGAAACAGCAGTGGCTTTCCTCGTTCTAAACATAGAGAAAGCCTATCCACTTGTTCCTATAGTCTGAAGGTCTGATGAAAACACAAAGGAAATTCACAAGAAGACGAGCCATCAAGGCTGTTAGCTTCTTAGTGGCTACCACATTTCTAGTGTCAGGTTCAATTCCTGCCAGCGCAGCAACTGGTTGCATATACACACCTCCGTTAGCGAAGACTCGTCAAGTCCCAGATATTTCACTTGGTAATTATGTGACTGCAAAAGCGTGGCTATGGAAGCCAGGAAGCGAGGCAAGCAGCGCATCGCTTTCATCGCTTGGGGCAAAAGTCTCAGTAGTTTCAGGAAACTTGAGAAACATTACCCTTGGCGTTCTGCATTTGGGGGTTCCAAGATCTCAAGAGCTTCGTGTTCTAACGGATTCAAATTACAAAACAGTTGCCGCCATCAATGGTGATTACTTTGATGGTTCTGGACCATGGAATGGCATGGTCGAGTCCGGTCAAGTTTCTTATTCCCCACCAGGACAAACTGAAGTGTTTGGTTTAGTTCGCAAGAAAGTTTCTGAAAGCACTGGTTACCGAACTACTGGAACTGTAAAAATCGGCACAAGATCTTTCAAGTTGACTGGAATCAATCAGCTAGAGCCTGGTCCGTCTTCACTTGTTCTTTACAAGAGCAATTTTATTCGACCTACTACTCCTAAAGGTGCTGTCTCGCTTCTTATCAGATCAGGCAAGCTCGTCAAGGTTTACCCAAAGGGCGCAAGTATTTCTGCAAAAACCGGATACGTCATTCAGGTCAAGGGATATCTAGCCCCGCACGTTGCAAAGATGAAAGTAAATTCCAAAGTTACCTTCAGCCGCCCTCCTATGCCTAAGTATGAAGAACGTGTTGCCGCAGACACCATTACTACTTACGGGAAAATATCAAGTAAGTCAAACACCATGAGTATCGACTCCGTGAACTATACAAACCTCGGTCCAGGTGCAACACTATTTGACGACAACTTTAAATCTACGACTAAAGCCGGTAGAGCTACTTTGAGAATTCTTCAAGACAGCACAGGCAAGTTCATTGTGAAGAGTATCTACAAGACGGGTGCTTCACTGAAGGTCGACACCAATGGTTTCATCGTTCAAGCTCGTTCCACCCAAGCTGCACTACTTGCAAACAGATTCAAAGTTGGCGACAGTGTAAGTATTTCAAGGGCTTATCAAGCGGACGGTAAGTCTGAGTTCATCACAGCCGCTGGGCGAGGTCCAAGAATCGTTCAGGGTGGAAAGATGATTTGGGTTTGCGCCCAGCACCCAAACACCTTTAGACCAAGAACAGCTATCGGTTGGAACCAAGATGGTCAGATCTGGTTTGTTACATCTAGCCGTGGGCAGCTAGCTTTCGACTTTGGATACCGTCAAGGCGGTTCAACTTCTAGCCAGATGGCTAAGTGGCTGCTTGAGCTAGGGGCTACAGACGGAATCTTGCTTGATGGGGGAAGTTCTACCGCTATGTATATTGACATGCCTGAAGAAGGACCGAGACTCAAGAGATTTGACTTACCGGATGAATCTTGGACGAGAGATCTGGCTAACGGATTCAGTCTTGAAAGAAGAAACTAGCCTTTTTTCTTAGGCTTCATAACTGTTGCTGACAGTTTGATCGCAAACCTTCTAGTTGAGAACCTGCTGGTTAGAGCAATGATCTTGTTTAGCGGGCCATCAATAACAGCAGCCGGAGAGTTCCTTCTAGCTAGAGCCCTAAAAGTACTGTCAATCACATTTTCTGAAGTGCGAATGAATTTTCCTAAAGCAGGATCGTTGCCGTTTGAGTCAAAGAATTCTGTGGCAGTAGGGCCTGGGCAAACAGCCAGCACCTTGACTCCAGTCTTTCTTGTTTCTCCCCAAAGTGCTTCTGTGAAAGAAAGTACGAAAGCCTTGGTAGCACCATAGACAGCCATGTAAGGAAGTGACTGGTAGGCAGCGGTTGAGGCGATGTTGATTACAATTCCATCCTTGCGCTCGACCATTCCAGGTAGGAAAGCATGTGTTAGTTCTACTAGTGTGCTCACATTAACTGTCAACTCATCAACTATGAACTTGTTGTTCTCCTTGATGAACTCAGCTGTTTTGCCGAACCCAGCGTTGTTGATAAGAATGTCAATCTGAGTGCCACGGCCCTTTAGGACACTGGCAAGAGTTGATGCAGCGTCTTTAGCGCTGAGGTCCATTGGCAGCACAGATGCAGCATAGATTCCATGCTCTGCTGAAATACGATCCGCAAGAGCTCTTAGTCGATCCGCTCTTCTTGCAACGAGAATGACCTTTACGCCCATAGAAGCAAGCTTGAGGGCATAGGCTTCGCCTAGCCCTGAGCTAGCTCCAGTAATAAGTGCTGTTTTTCCATTTAAGTTTTCCATCACCCCCATTCTGCCATTTTGCTAGCGACCTTATTGGTATTGCGGGGCTAGGGTTAATTTGGGTTTAAGGAGAAATTAATTGGGCGATCGGATTAAACATTTCAGAGCAGGGCTACTTCTCGCTCTTAGCTCGGCAGTTATTCTCTGGCCAATAAGTTATTGGTTTCCGCTATCCGACTATCTAGTTGCTATTGGTGATGAAGATTACGCTGACTTCAAACAAACTCTTCAACTCATAATTGGCATCTATACAGTGTTCTTTATTCTGAACTTGGCTAATGCTGGATTGTCTGCTACCAAGCTCAGTTACAAGATCAAAATCTGGCTGAGCCTCATCCCTGCCTTCGTTCTGCTAGTAGTTCCAGCTCTGTTGGTTATTCCAATTGCAACTAGATATCCAGAACAGAGCTTCTTGGAAGTTTTCCAAGCCCTCTATCGATTACTTAGATTTACATCTCCTGAACTAATTGGATGGGTTCTATTTCTCACAGTGCTATCCACCGTTCTAAATGTTCGAGCAGCAATCACACTAAAGAATGCAACTAATCCTGAGCGTGTGCCAAAGCACCTAAGAAACCGATACCTGATCTATACAGGTGTCGTGGCATTGGTCTTGGTTATTGTGGCAGTACTCGGCATGACCAATTCCTCCGCTAGGGCTGCAGATAAGAAAGCTTGCTTGGATTTTGCTGCTTTACCTCTCCCTGAATACAGCGACCAGGTAGACGCATATATTTCTAGTGTCAGAAGCATCGCCGACAAGACTGGTTCAAGAGACTTGAAGAATTTCTTCGTGGACTTCTCTGATCTTTCAACGGACTACCTGTCCTTGACAATTACCGAGCCAGATAACTCAGCCAAACTGGCTCAGTATGGCGAAGCCATTACAGAGATCAAGACCGTCATTGATCAGACCTGCTCACAGCTCTCGGTCAAGTAAATCGAAACACCGCTAATCAAAAACTTAGATTCGCTTTAGCGAATACTGTTTCACTTTTCAACGAATCGTATTTATAGACTGGGGGCAAAACTAGGTCGAGGATTCGGATTCAACGATGAACAAAGCAGTTAGTAAGTTTGTAAATTCTTCCATGGCGTTGTCTCTAGCAATCGGCTTTAGCCTTGCTGCCAGCCCAAGTGCTCAAGCAGCCGATGACTGCTTGCCAGGTTTCACTCTCACAGGCGAGATTTGCGAAAGAACCTACTCTTATGCAGACGCAGTGCAATCACTGACTGTGCCTGACGGCCTTGGCTTATTCCAGTTTGAAGTATTCGGAGCAGCTGGTGGTTCTGGTGGTTTAGATGGACCTAGCTGTGTTCGTTCTTTTGGTGGCGATGCAGGATACCTATTTGTTGAATCAGAAGACCTTTCTGGTGAGACAGTAACTTTCTATCCAGGTGCTAAAGGAAACGATGGAGCAAGCGGAGCGAATAACTCTGGCGGTGGTCTCGGTGGACAATCTCTAGTTTCTGGGCAGTATGCCGGAGGTCGAGGAGGAAATGCTGGATCAGTAGGTTCATCCGGAGGCGGAGGTGGTGGAGGAGCCGCGACTGTTTTAGATATTGGAACTGATAGATATGTTGCAGCTGGTGCTGGAGCTGGTGGAGGTTGTGCCAACTCAGTAAACGGTTCTACTCCTGGATCAACTGCAGACAGCTATACAGCAGGTACAAATGGTGGGGCAGGACTATCAACACTAGGCAACCCGTACTCTGACGGTGGCGGCGGCGGCGGCGGCGGTGGAGGAATCCTTGGCGGCACCGGAGGGCTTTTATACAAACCATCAAGTAACGAGAACGCTGGTTACGGCGGTAACGCTGGAACAAATACTCCAGAGGGTGAACTGGTCACGATCAGTAGATACCAAGATGCCTCTACTGCCGGAAAAATCATTGTTAGCTATTTCCCAGTTCTAGGAACCAAAACCTTGGCTGTGCTAACCAATTCACCAACTACTTCTAATGTGATTGAGTTCAAGGTCACCCTAAAGTCAAGTAGAGAATTCACAGCTGATGATATTGTCCTGAGTGGGTCGGCAACTACTGATAAAGAACTTAAAGCAACAATCACGTCGCCAACACCTAACAACGCTCCATACGATTACTTCTTCAACGTCACAACAGAAGATCCAACTGAGAAGTTGAGTGGGACATTAGTTGCAACAGTATTTGATGTCAGTTCTGTTCCAGTTGTAGTTGACGCTGTTGCTCCTGAAGTAAAAATTAGTTTTGACAAAACAACATTGACCAAAGACGTCAAGAGCTTCACTGTCCAGTTTGAAGAGAACATTACAGGTCTAACTACAGATGACTTCTGGTTGGCTTCTGGAAGTGCTGTTGGCTGCCAGGTTGGTTCCGTAGCTGGTGAAGGATCTAGATACACCGTTACATTGACTGGTTGCCCTGAAGGCGTATTTGGAATTGTTTTGAATTCAAATACTGTTTCAGATGCTCTTGGTAACACAGGGCCAGTTGTGAGTGTGAACTCTGGACTATTTGGCAAAACAATTATTAGAGACACAACAGCCCCTACAGCCACTGTTGAACTTCAAGAGGGTTCATTGCAATCTGTCTTGCACGTCTACGATGTTCGATTCAATGAGGTTGTCACTGGAATTTCAAAGAGTAGCTTCAGACCTTCTGTTGGCACTGCAACGGATTGTGAAGTTGGATATGTGGTTGGAAGTGAAAAGTATTTCAAAGTCAGTTTGGAAAACTGTACTGATGGAACCTTTGGTCTAACACTGCTTGCTAAATCAGCTGAAGATAGTGAAGGCAATGAGGGCCCTTTAAGCGATGTTGCATCTGCACTAGCGGAACAGTCTACGAAGGCAACAAATGTCACGGTTACACCAGGAAAAATTCCTGACACCATAGAGCCAGTAGTTGTTGAATCTATTTTTTCTGAACTGGATACGGCAACTAAGGATGCTCTGAAAGATGCTGGAATAATTGCTTCTATTCCTGGCGCCCCTACATTGAATGTTGAGACCGATCTTTCTAATGCAACTATTGGTGAAGTTGTTCAACTATCCTCTAACCAATCGGTTGAACTTGGTTCATCAGTGAAACTCACAATTAGAGCCAGCCAAGAAATTGCAAGCGCTTCAGATGTTGTTGCCTTCTTTGAGGATGGTTCTCTCTGGCAATACCTAGGTAGGGCTTCTTTCGAGGGAACTACCGTTAGTTCCGCTGAGTTTGCAGTTGCCAAAGTTGGCCAATACAAACTGCGTATGGTCATTATTGGTAAAGATGTAGCAACCAACATGTCAATGGCAAAGGTTGCAGGGTTTGGTAAAGGCATCGGAAGATTCAGCACTGCAGTTACCGCTGAAGAAACACAACTTAGCCCTCAGCAAGTTGATGTAATCCTTCAAGGCATTGAAGGGCCTAACGGAGCTCCAACTGTAGTTGATCCCGAAAAACCAGTGGACCCTGTGGAGCCAACCCCTGAAACAACTGTTCCAGGAGCTCAAACAGATGAGAACGCTCCTAGCCAGCCATACGATCCACTTGCCAGCCCTGAAGGTATAAAGGCTGTTGCCGAAGCTGTAGGGACTGCAGTGGTAGTTGCTGGTGCGGTAGCAGGCGCTGTCGCTGCTGCCGGTGGTGCACGAGGCGGATCTAGCTCAGGCTCTGGTTCAAGCAGCCAGAACACTGATTCAAGTGAAGGCGAAATTACAACACTTGATGCAGAGGTAGAAAGCTTCACAACTGCGAGAGTCAGTTGGGGTGACAAGATACCTATCTTCAAGTTCAAGTTGTTTACTTTCCTAGACTCATTCACACACAACCTAACTGTTGCTCTAGCTAAGTTCTCACCTGTGATTTCAAAGGTTGTGAACGATGGAGCATATCTACGCTCAATCTTTGGATCAATGTGGTTGGCCGCACCTATTACTGGTGTCGCTTTAGCTATTACTGCATTGATGCAACCATCAATTGAACTCAGACCTCCAACATGGGAACTATTCCTTGCCATTGCTGTTCTAGGTATGTTTGATGCATTTGCTGGAATGTTGGCAACGGTTGTTTATTCCATAGGAATGATCAGCATGTATGGAATTAGCGATCTATCTGACGTTCGACTAATGCTTGGTGTTCTGCTTCTAGGTTTTGGTCCAGCACTAATCGGTGTTGCTTTCAGAGCAATTAGAAAACAAGCAGAGACAAGCTTCGCCTATTTCTGGGATCGACTTGTTGACCTATCAGTTCTCACCTTCTTTATTAGTTGGTCTGTGTCAGCGATGGTGGCAACTCTTCCTGCTCTTGCTGGAAGAACTCTTGTTGTTGCCAACCACGTTGCAGAGTTCTCGCTGTTCCTAGCAATAGCAATTGGTGTTCGTATTCTTCTAGAAGAACTTGCAGCTAGAGGTTTCTCAAGACGTCTTGATACCATCAACCCAACAGAAGTTCCTGACACATCACAACTTCAGAAAGTAATCTCAACAGGTTTGAGACTGTTCATCTTTATCTTTGTGACAGCTGCCTTTATGGGCAACGTATGGCAGGTATGGGTAGGAAGCATTATCTTCATCTTGCCGAACATCCTGAGTTGGTTCTCAGATCGATTCCCTAACTCCCCATTGTTATGGAAGATACTTCCTCAGGGCGTTCCTGCTCTTGCACTAACGCTTATTGTTTCTAGCTTTAGTGCTGGGGTAATTTCAGGTTGGCTAGAGGGAAACCCTGAGTATCCTCAGTACCTATTTATGTTGCTACCTATTCCAGTATTCCTAATTGGTCTTCTTGGAATGTTTGGTCGTCAAGGTAAAGATGGTGAAGAGCGTCCAATAATGGCACCTAAGTTACGTTGGGTCTACCGCATCGGTGGAATTGGAATGCTTGCGCTGACTATGAACTTAGCTGGAGTGCTAGTTATTTAATCTTGTACTTAGTCATCAAAGCAGCGACTTCTTTTTGTCTTGCTGTGATGAATGAGTATGTGCGATTTTGCTCTGGAGCGATGTTGGCCAAAAGATCTGGTCTGCTCTTGTATTGATCAGTTAGAACAGGCTTGATGAGAGTCGCGGCCGACTTCATCAGAGTGCTTAGCTTCATCTTCGTTGCCATTGCTGAGACTGCCTTGAGTTCGGTGAGGTAAGCATTTCTGCAAGGGATGTATGAAATGCACTTTACATACAAGCTGCCTCTGGCAGTGGCTTTTGTTTGCCAAGGGTGGGTAGAAGTTTTTGACAGCAGTGGGGTGATGAAAGAGTCACCAATTGTGGTGGTCTTTCTGTTCTCTCCAAAGGTTTGGTCCACACCCCAAGGGATAAATGTGAATTTCCCTCTAGTGCTACTTCTGATGAAGTAGTTGTTGATGATTGGGCCGGTGTATCCGTCCCAGTGACCAAGGAATGCCTCGGTTGCCATGAACTTTATAAGAGCTGGTCTATCTAAAACGCTTTCCAAGCCTTTGTACCAATTGGCAGGATCCTTGTAATTCACAACTGAGATCAGCTTGGTTAGATCATTCTTGTTTGGAGTAACTTTCCAACCATGGTCTACCAGGAACGCGCCTGACACGTTGTCTCCGCTAGCATTTCCAACTTTTAGGTCTCTAAGTGCAACACCTTCATAGATGTGCTGGGTAATGTCCTTGAACTTCTTAGCAGCAAAGTTTTCATCAGGCTGTTCAAGATTTAGGTAAAGACCGCGGTCAACGCCATTGACGTACACTCTTGCCCAACCTGTCTTTGATGCAGGCAGACCCATTGCATTGAACAGAGCGTATGCCCCGTACTCGTGAACCTTGCTGCCGTCCTGAGTCATCGCGTTCAGAGTAAGTCTTCTTTGTCCTAGGTAGCCATTTCCTGCAGGACCTTTAGGGAACAAAATCTTGAAGCTTGGGGTTTCGCTTAGCTTTGAAATAGAGGTGGATCCCTTGAGACGGATTTCCATATCAAGCAATCCGCTACTTCTTCCATCCACAGACATTGTTACAGCACCTGGTTGGTAGATCTTGTATGTGTTTCGGTTGTTGAGAGCATCCACAGTTACCTGAGGAAGGGTTAGGTCCACTCTCAAAATCTTTAGGGGGTTATAAAAGTCAGTTGCCTTTAGCGTGCTCGCAGCTTGGGCAGGAGAGACTAACAGTGCCGAGCCCAGCATCATTGAGATAGAGCCTGCAATGAGTCTTCTTACGCCTTTGTTTATAACCATGTGGGCTAATCTAGCATTATGACCCCAATTGATTACCCTCTATTGCTGGCAACTCTCAGCATTAACCTAGTTTTGCTATTCCTTGTGTCGTATGTGTTCTTCTATAGAAGACACAAGCGCAGAGATGTATTTGTGGCTATTTGCCTAATCAACATCACTCTTTTTGTATTGGGTGGAGCGCTAGGTACTTTCACAATCTCGATTGGTGTTGGTTTTGCTCTATTTAGCGTTATTTCAATCTTCCGCCTTAGATCGACAACACTGGGTTGGACTGAGATTGTTTATCTATTGGTAGCGCTTGCTATGGGGCTAACCCTAGGTCTTCCTGCTTATGACCTTCCGGTTCAGAGTCTTTATGCAGTGCTTCTTGTTGTTGCTGTTTACGTAGTGGATCACCCGAAGATTCTCCCGCAAACCACAACTCAAAAATTCTCCCTGAATACTGACTACGTCGAAATCGAACCCGTAGCTCTAAAGCAGAAGGTTGAAGAACAGCTTGGGCACTCAGTAACAAAAGTTCAGGTCAGATCAGTAACCACAGCACCGGTTGGAATGAAGTTAGAAATCGAGTCCTAAATGGCAGCAAATGCTCCTAAGGCAAAGTTCGATTACAAACCTCACCCACACATAGCTGGAAGAAAGAAACTTAAGGTTTCTAATTCAGAGGAGATTCTCTCTGAGGCTGGTCCAAGAACCATAAATCAGAAACTTGGTCTAGCAATCACTAAACGTGTTGGAACAATGTGGGCCGCCTACATATTCTTCGCCCTCACTTTGATTAGCCTGCCTGCAGTAATCATGAAGGGTGATTTAGTACTTACCGTAGGTTGGATCGCGCAGACATTTCTACAGTTAGTACTTTTGCCAATCATCATTGTCGGGCAGAACATTCAAGCCGCAGCAGCTGAGAGACGTGCAGTGATGACTTACGAAGATGCTGCCGCTGTTTTGGATGAGGCAGTAAAGATTCAGAAACACCTAGATCACCAAGACCAGTCTTTGGCTCATCTAGTCACACGTCTCGAAGAGATCGAAAAGAAACTCCCTAAAAGGTAAACATGCGTTTAGTTATTGCTGACTGCTCAGTTGACTACGCAGGCAGGCTCACAGCCCATCTTCCTAAAGCCAGAAGACTACTGATGCTCAAAGGGGATGGCAGCATCCTGATTCATAGTGAAACAGGTTCATATAAGCCTCTGAACTGGATGAACCCGCCTTGTAATTACTCGGTTCATGAACCAGATGAAGAACAGCTCGGGCAAGGGGTTAGGCAGATATGGCGAGTAAGCCAAGCCAAGACAGCGGACATCCTGTGGATTCAAATCTATGAAATTCATAATGAGATCAACCAGGAATTAGGTAAAGACCCAGGCCTTATCAAAGATGGTGTTGAAGCTCATCTCCAGGAGTTGATGGCAGCTCAAATAGAAATCATTGGTGAAGGAGCCAAGCTGGTCCGCAGAGAATATATGACTCCTATTGGACCGGTGGACATCTTGGCTAAAGATAGCAATGGTCAAAGCGTTGCTATTGAAATTAAACGCCGTGGAGAAATAGATGGTGTTGAGCAGCTAACTAGATATCTAGAACTTATGAATAGAGATGCTGCACTTGCTCCAGTAAGAGGAATCTTTGCAGCTCAAGAAATAAAACCTCAGGCAAGAACTCTTGCTGAAGATAGAGGTATTGAATGTTTGATTTTGGATTATGAACAACTTAGAGAAGCTTCAATAGATCCAGATTCTTTATTCTGGTAATCCAGCAGCTTTCACAAATTCTCTAACTGCTATTACTCGAGCACTAGTCTTTGATGCAACGTCGATACCAGCAGCTGCAACAGCTCTGTTAACCAAGTTCTCAACTGCACGAAGTGTTGTTCCACGCTCCTGAGCAATTTGCTGGTTTGAATAACCTTTAGCTATCATTCGAAGAACTTCGAACTGTGTGCGGGAAACATTTACAAGTGAGTGTGAAGGCTTTAGGTCATCTCTGAACTCTTCACCAACTTTGTCTCTAAGCGCAGCTTCAATTGCCTGGTTTAATACACCAGGATCTGATAGTCGACTCTTTAGAAGGTAAGCAGCATTTTTAGGAACAGCTTTCACATCAAAACCAAATAGGCGAGGCTCAGCAACATGAGTTAGAAATACCAGAGCCATCTCTGGGTGAAGCTTGTTCATTGCCACCGCAAAGTCCAAACCATTAGGACCTGCTCCAAGATCAATATCAAGAATTACGACATCAACATCGCCAGCATCTGTGATTTTTCTTGCTTCTCGGGCATTAGCTGCAGTTTGAACCCTGAATCCGTCGTTGATCAACTTGTCGGAGACTAGCGCTCTAATAAAGTGCTCATCTTCAACAACAAGAACAGATCTCTGGTATTTAGTCATAACTGCCTCCTATGGGATTATTGTGCCACCAAGGTGCTTTAGGAAAAGGTAAGTATTCCAAAAAACGAACAGGGCTTAAGGGCAATATAGAGTAGTAAAACCAAGAAAGCAGGAGTTAGAGATGGCCTTAGAAGATCGCAAGATATGGCGTGGATTCGCTAGCGACAACTATGCGGGTGTTCATCCAAGCCTGTTTGAAATGATGCAAGCCGTGAACGAAGGTCATGAACGTGCCTACGGCGATGACTTTGTTACCGCAGAACTTACAACTATTTTCAAAGACACCTTCGGACCAGAGGCCGAAGTGTTTCCTGTCTTCAATGGAACAGGAGCTAACGTAATTGCTCTTTCTTCTGTTGTGAAGAGGTGGGAATCAGTTATTTGTGCTGAGACTGCTCACATCAATAGCGATGAGGGTGGAGCACCTGAGAAGATGGCTGGCCTAAAGCTTTGGACTATTCCAACTCCTGATGGCAAGTTGACCCCGGAACTTATCAAGCCGCACCTGTTTGATATTGGTTCAGTTCACAGATCTCAGGTAGCGGTAATCAGCATTACCCAAACAACTGAGATGGGAACCCTTTACTCAATCCCTGAAGTAAAGGCACTTGCTGACTTTGCTCATGAGAACAATCTCAAACTCCACATGGATGGAGCAAGGCTTTCAAACGCAGCTGCAGCTCTAAATGCAACCTTCAAAGAATTCACAACCGATGCAGGTGTGGACTTGGTTAGCTTTGGTGGAACCAAGATAGGAGCACTGGCTGCTGAAGCAGTTGTTGTTATCAATAGCAAAGAACTTGCTCAAAGCATCCCTTTCTTGAGAAAAACATCCATGCAGTTACCTAGCAAGATGAGATTCGTCAGCGTTCAACTAATTGGATTACTAAAAGATGATTTAGCAATCAACAGTGCTAAGCACGCTAACTCAATGGCTAAGGCGTTGGATGCTGGTGTTAGAGAACTAGCAGCTAAGTCAAACGGTCGAGTGAGTGTCCCAAACCCAACTCAGGCAAACGCTGTATTCCCAATTCTTCCGATGGAACTAATCCCTGAACTTCAAAAGGAATACTGGTTCTACATCTGGGATCACAACCTGGGACAGGTCCGTTGGATGTGTGCCTGGGACACAAGACAAGAGGATGTTGACGGTTTACTCAAGGCTTTGGCTAAAGCCCTTGGGGTTTAGACTTAGAGCATGCAACCAAACAAAATCGCAATTACCGCTGCCCCTATTGCCCCTGTTCTAGCAGAACGCTGGAGCCCAAGATCATTCAACCGTGATTACCTTCTCCCTCAAAGTGAAGTACTAGCAATTCTTGAAGCAGGCCGCTGGGCACCATCAGCGAACAACCTTCAGCCATGGAGATTTGCATTCGTCAGCAGAGATGACGAATTGCACGCTGAGCTTTGTTCAAAAGGTCTAACTGGTTTTAACCAAGCATGGGCACCGGATGCCTCTGCACTAATAGTTGTTGCAGTTCAGAAGGCTCTTGCAGATGGCAAAGAGATCACTGGACGTAAATATGATGCTGGTCTATCAGCTGCACTCATGGTTGTTCAAGCTCAAGAGCTAGGACTCCACACTCACCAAATCGGTGGCTTTGTTCAGGATGAAGTTCACTCTCTTCTAGAGCTTGATGACAACCATGAAGTAGTTGTGCTCATTGCTGTTGGCAAGGTAGCACCAGCTGAACAACTTGAAGGCCCTGCTTACGAACGAGAAATAGCACCAAGAGTTCGTTTGAGCCTTGATGAAATAATGTTGCACGGAAAGCCGTAATTGCCAACAGTATTTCAAGCATCCATTAGCCAAGAGATTGCGGGTTGGTTTCCTAACCTAGGTGCAACACTTTTCTACCTAGTTGTTTGGGGATTGGTTTTCGCTGGAACCGGTTTGCTCATTGGAGCTTTCATTCCTTTTATTACAGGTGACTCTTTAGTTTTTGCCGCCGGTCTAATTGCTGCCGCTCATGCCAGTGAAGTAAACATCATCGTTATGGCTACAGGTGTTGGTATCGCTGCTTGGTTGGGAGATCAGGTCGGCTACACCCTTGGCCGTCATTACGGTAGGCCTTACCTTGATAAACGAAAAGGTAAATGGATCAAAAAAGGTATTGAAAAGAGCGAAGCTCTATTTCTAGCCTGGGGATGGTGGGCTGTAGTAGTTGCTCGCTTTATGCCATGGGCAAGAGTGTTTGTTCCTGTGGTAGCTGGTATTGCCAACATGAATTACTACAAGTTCTTCAGTGCAAACATTGTTGGAGCTTTAGCTTGGGGAGTTGGCCTAACAATGGCAGGCTATTTCTCAGCAAGCATCCCATTAGTTAAAAATGCTTCTTACCTAATTGCTGGTGTCTTTATTACCGCAAGCTTGATTGCGGGAGTTCGAATCTGGGTACTAAACAGAAGAACTAGCTAGTCCAAACTGAGCAAATTCAGGGGACTTTTCTCTAGCAATAAAATCTAGTTCTTGGGCAGCCCAGGAGTCAAAGTATTGATCAAAGATATGCCCATCTCGCTCTAACCAACGCTGTTTTCTGATATCTTCTGGAACATCTAGCCAAACAGTTAGATGAGCAATTGTTGAGGTGTATCTATTTAGAGATCCGCAGCCTTCAATAATTAGAGGAGTGCCTCCGGAGAATTCTCTCCAACGTTCTCTTTCATTGGTTTCCCAATTGAACTCTTGCCAAGAAGAAGTTCCGGTTGTAAGCAAAGGATTAAGAACTGCTCGCTGTAAGTATTCAGCTCCTTGAGCTAAACCGTTCCACCCTTCGTAAAGATCATCCATGTGAATAATCCTTGGCATTGATTCACCGGAACGAAATAGTTCATTCTGAAGATCAAGTGCAAGAGTGGATTTTCCTGAACCTGCTCGGCCGTCAATCACAATGATTGGCATGGCTATTCCTCGGTCAACAAGTTCAGAGCTTTCATCGGTTAGACGATTAAGCAACTCTTCGTAGACGAGAGATTCAGGCATAGTGAAAGCCTACTTTTATATGCCCTCGATGAGCACGTCTGGGTGCTTGTCGAAACGATAACCTTCACCACGGCTGGTTCTGATTATGTCTTCATACCCAACAAGTCTTGAACGCAGTCTTCTGATGTGGACATCAATAGTTCTGCCGTAGATGTCTTGTCCACCGCCACAATTCCAAAGAGTAGTTATTAGTTCTTCTCTAGAGATTGTGATGCCCTGGTGTCTAACTAGGTATTCCAGGACACAGAATTCTTTGCTGGTTAGTTCTGCTTTGTCGCCATCGATAAATACTTTTCTGCGCTGCAGGTCTACTACAACGCCTTTAGCCGGATCTTCTTCAGTCTTATCAACTAGACGCTCCAGAGCTTTAGGGTCAGATAACGCTGCTCTAACAACGTCGACGTTTCTTCCGCCAGAGCCTGTCTTAGCCAGAGCCACAGATGCAAATGTTTCTGCAGCAAGGCCTGGAGCAATTGAATCCAGAGTGCTTCTAAGGGCAGCAACTATTGCTCCAAGGGATGTGCCATTAGCCTCAGCAGTTGCTTCGTCAATTCCAACGTAGAGGGCGAAGCCGCGGGCTTCAGTTGTGGTGATTTCGTTTCTTACAAATGGGGTTACAGTGGTGGTCATTTTTCTAATCCTTTGATTGTGTATGCGGGAAGGGGGTATGCCTAATTAGGACTTATTTCTGGGGTGTTGGTGTCGTAACTTGTTTGTAAGCGGGCTTAGCCGGCTGTGAAAGTTAGCGACACATTCGCATACACATAACAGCGCTCATCATGACAGGGCGAATTACAGTCGCCTCCGACATGGTGTTTGAAATAGCGGTGTTAGTCATGAACTAAACTTTAGGACCAGAAGCCAAGTCCGTCAAGTTGAAAACGCCCACTTGGGAAAGTTGTTTTGATGAATTTAGAGAGGCAGGTAGCAGTGTCGAATACAGACCTTACTGTGCTATTTGTCTGCACAGGCAATACCTGCAGATCTCCAATGGCCGAGCAGATATTCAATGAACAAGCCAGAGACTTCTCAGCTCATGCCTTCTCTGCTGGACTAGATGCCGTACCTGGTTCAACGATAAACCCTCAGGCAGCTAATGCCCTAACCAGTCTTGGCTATAACCCAACAGAGCACACTTCCACCTTGGTCTCAACTGAAGCGGTTGAAGAAGCTGATGTGATTCTTACCTTCACGCAGGATCAAAAAAATGAACTAGGGCAGAGATTCCCAACTGCCACAGGGAAGCTCTTCATTATTTCTGATTATGCGAACGGTGAGCAAGGCCAGGATGTTCTAGATCCTTACGGCAAGAGCGATGAGGTTTATGGAGAGACTGCAGAAACAATTGACTCTTTTGTAAAGGTAATAGTTAGTTCGTTGAAGACTAGTTAGTCAGCTAGACCGTAAAGACGATCCCCTGCGTCACCTAAACCTGGAACGATGTAACCAAGTTCATTTAGCTTTTCGTCAAGAGCACCAAGAACAATCTTGACGTCTTTATCGCCAAGGTGCTTTTCTAATGCAGCTAATCCTTCAGGTGCTCCAAGAAGACAAATGCAAGTGATGTCGGTTGCACCTTTTTCAAAAACGTAATCGATTGAATCGATTAGTGTTCCACCGGTAGCAAGCATTGGGTCGATGATGTAGACCTGTCTTCCAGTTAGATCATCTGGCAGACGGTTTGCATATGTATATGGCTGAAGTGTTTCTTCGTTTCTCTTGATACCTAGGAAACCAACCTCAGCAGTTGGAAGAAGCTTGACTATTCCTTCAAGCATTCCTAGTCCTGCACGAAGAATTGGAATGATGATTGGACGAGGCTTAGAAAGTTTTCTTCCCTTAGTTTGAGTAACCGGGGTATCAATAGTTACCTCAGTTGTCTTTACTTCTCTTGTTGCCTCATAGGCCAACAGGGTTACAAGTTCTTCAACCAGCTGTCTAAATACAGGGGATGGGGTGCGCTTATCTCTAAGAACAGTTAACTTGTGAGTTATTAATGGGTGGTCTGCCACGTGAATCCGCATAGGCTAAATCTAGCGTTAGTGAGGTGGATGTAGTGAACGAGACTTGGGTTCCATATATGAGGGCTGCTCTAGTAGAGGCCCAGATAGCAATGGATGTATCTGATGATGTGCCCGTAGGTGCAGTAATCGTTGACGATAAAGGCGAGATTGTCGCCCGGGGTAGAAACGAACGCGAGCTCTCAGGGGATCCAACCGCTCATGCCGAAATCCTTGCGATTAGAGAAGCAGCAGAAAAGCTAGGGGATTGGCGTCTAAACGGCCTGACTCTGGTTGTGACCCTTGAGCCATGTGTAATGTGTGCGGGAGCTATCCAGGCTGCAAGAATTAACAAAGTGGTCTTTGGAGCATGGGATGAAAAAGTTGGGGCTTCCGGTTCCCTTTATGACCTAGTCAGAGATAAACGTCTCGGAACCGAGATCGAAGTCATCTCAGGAGTTCTTGAGATTGAAGCAAGTGATCAGCTGAAAGAGTTTTTCGCTAAAAAACGCTAAATTGAGGCAAAGTACCCCATTTCCCGATGCGGTAGCCTAATTTACGGTGACGTGTCCGAGCGGCCGAAGGTGCAACTCTCGAAAAGTTGTGTGGGTGAAAGCCCACCGTGGGTTCAAATCCCACCGTCACCGCCATAAACATCAAAAATCACTATTTAAACGATGGGTTTAGTGATTTGCCCTAAAATAGTCAATACTTATACGTATTAGCGAATATTTAGGGGATTTTGATGGCCAAGCTGATTATCACTGATGGGATAGGGCTAATTAAGCTATCTCCCGTTCAGAGATACCTGCTTGGCAGGAGATATGTTGCCTTTGAGCTGGAGCGAATGATTAAGGTCTCGGTTCAAAACACTCCTAAAAGAGCCGATCTTGGGGAAAAAGCCAAACATGGCTGGTTGCCATTCTCCAGGACTGGAGAATATCAAAATGGGGCTAAAAAGAGCCTATTTATAGGCCCAAAGAAGTCACGCTGCGTAAGAGTTTTGATGTTAAACCCTGCTTTAGATGAGATTCTTCTCACTTCAGGGAACCAATTGGAGCTTTATGCAGTCCTAAAGGAACATCAGAAGGACAAGATCTACCCGAGAAACTGATCCTCGGGTCGGGGATATTAGTCAATTTCTTCAAGAATTTTGTTGCATTTACATAATTGAGACCTATAAGATAGAGGTTTGCTCCCCAACAACTCGTAAGCATATTTTGGCTGCGCATTTTGTACGCATATTTTGGCGTCAAAGTTAGGGACTAATCCCATAGACCGTTCTAACTAAGTAAACCGCCTTTGAAGGGATCATCTTGGCCGCCAAGAAAAACACCAAAAACATTCGTTCAGCACAACGACTTTCCTTTGCGAAAACTCGTGAGCCTATTGAACTTCCAAATCTTCTAACCCTGCAGACTGAGAGCTTTGAATGGCTCGTGGGTGACAAGTCATGGAGAGACAAAGTTGGCCCAGATGCCAAGACCGGTCTAGAGGAAGTATTCGAGGAGCTATCTCCGATCGAAGACAACCCAAACAACCCGAGCGAAGCAAAGATGGGTCTTGAGTTCAAGTCACCTACTTTGGATGAGCCAACATATACTCCTGACCAGTGCAAGGTAAAGGGCAAGACTTACGCTCGTCCTTTGTACATCAAGGCAGAGTTCACCAACTACAAGACTGGTGAAATCAAGAGCCAAACCGTTTTCATGGGTGAATTCCCAATCATGACTAACGAAGGTACTTTCGTTGTTAATGGAACAGAGCGTGTAGTTGTTTCTCAGCTAGTTAGATCTCCTGGTGTTTACTTCTCTGTTTCAACAAACACAACAGGAAACCTTGACGTTAAGAACAACAAGGCTCAGATCATTCCTTCACGTGGTTCATACCTAGAGTTCCTAACCGAATGGGTTAAGGATGACCGTAAGTCCGTTTCACGTTTTGGTAAGCCAATTCTTCAGGTGCAGGTTGACCGCAAGACTAAGGTCTCTGCAACTATCTTCCTAAAGGCTCTTGGTCTTTCTCGCGAAGAAATCATTGACGCATTCTCAGATGTGAAGACTGTTGCAACTCCAGCTAATGGTTGGGAGATCGACATCGATCTAATCAACAACACATTGGATTACGACGAGTCACGTGCATTCACAACTCCAATCATCACTAAAGAAGATGCATTGAAGGAAATGTACCGTAAGGTTCGTGGCGAGTCAGGTAACGCAGATGCTGCTGAAGCTTGGTTGAAGAGCGTTTACTTCGACAAGAAGAGATACAACCTTGCACGTGTTGGTCGTCACAAGCTAAACCGCAAGCTAGGTGTAACAGTTGATGAGAACACCACTGTTCTAACTGTTGAAGACATCGTTGCAACCATGAAGTACCTTTTGGTATTCGACCTTGCGTTGAAGAACAAAGCGGACATCACAAGCAACATGAACTTCCCACTGAAGATGTCAGGCAAGAAGACAGACATCAGAATCTCATCTGATGATATTGATGACTTCCAGAACCGTCGTATCCGTTCAGTTGGAGAACTAATCCAGAACCAGGTTCGTATTGGTCTAAGCCGTATGGAACGTGTTGTTCGTGAGCGTATGTCTACACAGGATGTTGAGGCTATTACTCCTCAGACTCTGATCAACCTACGTCCAGTTGTTTCAGCAATCAAAGAGTTCTTTGGTGCTAGCCAGCTATCTCAGTTTATGGATCAGAACAACCCACTTGCAGGTCTTGCTCACAAGCGTCGTCTGTCGGCCCTAGGTCCCGGCGGTATCGCAAGAGAGCGCGCACAGATGGAAGTCCGTGACGTTCACCCATCCCACTACGGTCGTATGTGTCCAGTTGAAACTCCTGAAGGTCCAAACATTGGTCTTATCGGTTCCCTAACTGCATACGCACGTATCAACGCATTCGGTTTCATTGAGACTCCATACAACAGAGTTGTAAACGGAAAAGTTTCAGGCAAGATCGATTACCTAGATGCAGCAGAAGAAGATGGCAAGGTTATTGGTGGAGCTGATGTTCCTCTAAACGCTGACAAGACTTTTGCTAACAAGAAGGTATTCGCTCGCTACAAAGGTGACGTTGTTGAAGTTGATAACGACACTGTTGATTACATTGACATCTCACCTCGTCAGCTTGCATCTGTTTCAACATCACTTATTCCATTCCTAGAGCACGACGACTCAAGCCGTGCTTTGATGGGTGCGAACATGCAGCGTCAAGCAGTTCCACTAATCCGTAGCGAAGCACCACTTGTTGGTACCGGTATGGAGCGTGCAGCTGCAATGGATTCACACGCAGTTCTTCTTTCAAGAAGTGCCGGTGTTGTTGAAGAAGTTGACGCTGACACAATCGTAGTTAGAGGCGATGACAACAAGCAGGAGAAATACACTCTTCGCAAGTTCGAGCGTTCAAACCAGGGAACAGCTATCAACCAGCGTGCAATTGTTTCTGTTGGGCAGAAAGTTGAAGCAGGAGAAACTCTTGCTGATGGTCCAGCAACCGATCAGGGTGAACTAGCACTAGGTAAGAACCTTCTAGTTGCATTCATGCCTTGGGAAGGTCACAACTTCGAAGACGCGATCATCTTGAGCCAGTCATTGGTTAAAGAAGACACTCTTTCATCTATCCACATCGAAGCTCACGAAGTTGAAGCTAGAGACACCAAGCTAGGTAAGGAAGAGATCACTGCAGATCTTCCAAACGTATCTATGGAAGCTCTTGCTCAGCTAGACGAGCGCGGAATCATTCGCGTTGGTGCTGAAGTTCGTCCAGGAGATATCTTGGTTGGAAAGGTTACCCCTAAGGGTGAAACCGAGCTTTCAGCTGAAGAGCGTTTGCTTAGAGCAATCTTCAACGAGAAGAGCCGCGAAGTTCGCGACACTTCTTTGAAGGTGCCTCACGGTGAAGCTGGAACAGTTATTGCTGTTACCGTATTCGACGTTGAAGCAGGCGATGATGAAATGGCTGCTGGTGTAAACCAGAGAGTTGTTGTTCACATTGCTCAGAAGCGTAAGATCACCGAAGGTGACAAGCTTGCAGGTCGTCACGGAAACAAGGGTGTTATTTCAAAGATCCTTCCAGTTGAAGACATGCCATTCCTTGAAGATGGAACTCCGGTTGACATCATCTTGAACCCACTAGGTATTCCAGGCCGTATGAACTTCGGTCAGGTTCTAGAAACACACCTAGGTTGGATCGCGAAGCAGGGTTGGGAAATCAAGCCTGGCGCTAAGTGGGCAGAGCACCTAAGCGAGGAACTGCACTCAGCAGAGCCTGGCACTAAGGTTGCAACCCCAATCTTCGACGGTGCACACAAGGATGACATCATCGGTCTTCTAGACTCAACTCTTCCTAACCGTGATGGTCAGAAGTTGGTTGACAAGACCGGTAAGGCAAGACTGTTCGATGGTCGTTCAGGTGAGCCTTTCCCAATGCCAATCTCTGTTGGTTACATGTACATCTTGAAGCTTCACCACTTAGTGGACGACAAGATTCACGCACGTTCAACAGGTCCTTACTCAATGATCACCCAGCAACCACTTGGTGGTAAGGCTCAGTTCGGTGGACAGAGATTCGGTGAAATGGAAGTTTGGGCTCTTCAGGCTTATGGTGCAGCGCACACTCTTCAGGAGTTGCTAACCATCAAGTCAGATGACATCACAGGTCGTGTTAAGACTTATGAAGCCATCGTTAAGGGCGATAACATCCAGGCTCCTGGTATTCCAGAATCCTTCCGAGTTCTTGCTAAGGAAATGCAATCACTTGCTCTAAACGTTGAGGTTCTCAACGCAGAGGGTGCGATTGTGACTCTAAAGGATGAAGAATTCGAGCGCGACATGGCTACTGAGTCCATGGACGGCATCAACCTATCCCGTAACGAATCATTGTCTAACGACACTGACTTCACTAACTTCTAAGCGAATCTCGAGAGAAAAGAATAATTATGGACGTCGAAACATTTAGCTCCCTACGAATTGGTCTAGCTACCTCTGATGACATTCGCTCATGGTCAAACGGTGAAGTCAAGAAGCCAGAAACCATTAACTACAGAACCCTAAAGCCTGAGAAGGATGGTCTTTTCTGTGAAAAGATCTTCGGTCCTACAAAGGACTGGGAATGTTCTTGTGGAAAGTACAAGCGCGTACGTTTCAAGGACATCGTCTGTGAGCGTTGTGGTGTTCAGGTAACAAAGTCATCTGTACGTCGTGAGCGTATGGGTCACATTGAGCTTGCAGCTCCTGTTACTCACATCTGGTACTTCAAGGGTGTTCCTAGCCGTTTGGGTTACCTACTAAACATGGCTCCAAAAGATCTAGAGAAGATTATTTACTTTGCTGCTTACCGCGTCATGGAAATTGACAACGATGGCAAGGAAATTGACTGGGCTCTAATCAAGGATGACTACACCCAGCGTGTTAAGCAGACTCTTGATTCTCGCTTTGAAGAGATGATGGAACTTGCTCAGGACGAATATGACTTCCTAACTTCAGAAGGTCTGGAACTACAGACTGCAGTGAAACTATGGGAAGCTCCTGTTTGGGTTGACGCTCAATTCCACAAGTCAATTGATCAGATGATCAAGATGGAAATTGATGACCCGAAGAACTACCTAGACAAGCCTTTCACTGCAGTTATTGCTGAAGGTAAAGAAGGTGTTGTTCGTGAAGCAGCTGCTCAGAAGATCGTAAACACTCGTATCAATGACTTCCGAAAGAAGACAGAGAAGATTGTTCGTGAGTATGCACGTCTAGAGCGTCCAAACTCACTTCAGAAAGAGCACCTAGCCTGGAGACAGTTCCTATCTGCAGAAGAAGGCGCTCTAATTCAGAACGACGTGCTATTCGATTACTTCGACTACTACTACGGTGACTATGTCATCACTGAGATTGGCGCACTAGCAGTCCAGAAGGTTCTAGCCGAATTTGATCTTGCAGGTACTGCTGAAGAACTAAAGAAAGAGATTGCAGAGAACAAGGGTTCAAAGCAGACTCAGGCGATTAAGCGTTTGAAGGTTGTTTCTTCATTCCTACAGTCATCAACTCCAACAACCTCAATGGTTTTGGATGTTCTTCCAGTTCTTCCACCGGAAATTCGTCCAATGGTTCAGCTTGATGGTGGACGTTTCGCTACCTCTGACCTAAACGATCTATACCGTCGTGTGATCAACCGTAACAACCGTCTAAAGCGTTTCATTGATCTAGGTGCTGTTCCAAAGACCATCTTGAACAACGAAAAGCGTATGCTTCAAGAAGCTGTGGATGCATTGTTCGACAACGGACGTCGTGGACGTCCGGTTACTGGAACTGGTAACCGTCCACTGAAGTCTCTTTCAGATCTTCTAAAGGGTAAGCAGGGACGTTTCCGTCAGAACCTATTGGGTAAGCGTGTTGACTACTCAGGTCGTTCAGTAATCGTTGTTGGTCCTCAGCTGAAGATGCACCAGTGTGGTCTTCCAAAGATCATGGCGTTGGAACTATTCAAGCCATATGTAATGAAGCGTCTAGTTGATCAGGGTATTGCCCAGAACATCAAGAGTGCTAAGCGTATGGTTGAGCGTAGCCGTCCACAGGTTTGGGATGTTCTAGAAGAAGTTATTCGCGAGCGTCCAGTTCTACTAAACCGTGCACCTACACTTCACCGTCTAGGTATCCAGGCTTTCGAACCGCTATTGGTTGAAGGTAAGGCTATCCAGCTGCACCCATTGGTTTGTGCTGCGTTCAACGCGGACTTCGATGGTGACCAGATGGCTGTTCACTTGCCACTATCTGTTGAGGCTCAGGCTGAAGCACGTCTATTGATGCTTGCTTCTAACAACATCTTGAAGCCTTCAGATGGTAAGCCAGTTGCTACTCCTTCACAGGATATGATCATTGGTCTTTACTTCATGACAACTGTCAAAGAAGCAGCAATGGGAGAGGGACGTGTATTCGGTTCTGTAGCTGAAGCTCAGCTTGCATTCGATTCACACAACCTAGACCTACAGGCTCTTGTGAAGATTCGTATCGATGGAGTTATCCAGGAGACAACTCTTGGTCGTACTCTGTTCGCTCAGACTCTGCCTGCTGGTTTCCAGTGGACTCAGACTCAGGTCGGTAAGAAGCAGATCAGCCAGATCCTTACAGAGATGGTTGAGCTACACGAGCGTACTGAAGTTGCTCAGGCACTTGACCGCATCAAGGATGCTGGTTTCTACTGGGCTACTCGTTCAGGTGTGTCAATGGCTATCTCGGATGCAAACTTCGACTCTGAAGGTAAGTTCGACAAGCTACGCGCGAAGATGATTCTTGATGGTGAAAAAGAACACACCAAGATTCAGGAGTCATTCGACCTAGGTGGTATTACTGACCTAGAGCGTCGTGACGAACTTGGAGCTCTATGGTTCAAGAGAACTAACGAAATTCAGGAAATCCTTCAGCAGGAAATGCCGATGGGTAACGCGATTCGCATGATGGTTGAATCAGGTGCTCGTGGTAACTGGATTCAGGTTCGTTCTGTTCTAGGTATGCGTGGACCAGTTGCAACATCATCTGGTGACTTCGCTCCGATGCCTGTAAAGGGTAACTACCTAGTTGGTCTAACCGCTTCTGAATACTTCATTAACGCAACCGGTGCTCGTAAGGGTAACGCTGATACTGCGATGAAGACTTCTGCTGCTGGTTACCTAACTCGTCGTCTAGTTGACGTTGCTCAGGATGTTATCGTTCGCGATCCAGACTGTGGCACAACACGTTTCCTAGAGAAGTCTCTAAAGGACGTTGATGGTGCATGGGATGACCAGAACATCGAACTTTCTGTTATGCAGCGTCAGCTTGCTGAAGATGTGAAGGTTGGTTCAACTGTTGTAGCTAAGCGCAATGACTCAATCAACCTTCAGGTAGTCAACAACCTAAAGGCTGCTGATGTTGAAACTGTAAAGATCCGTTCAGTATTCACCTGTGATGCTCTATCTGGTGTTTGTGCTGCTTGTTACGGTGTCTCACTAGCTACCAACCAGCCGGTTGAGCTTGGTGAAGCTATCGGTATCATCGCTGCTCAGTCAATTGGTGAGCCTGGTACTCAGCTAACAATGCGTACTTTCCACACCGGTGGTGCAGCTTCTGCAACTACTAAGAGAACTATCTTGAAGTCAATTGGTGGTCAGAAGGTTCGTGTTGAGCGTCTGATTTCTTATGACATCACTCAGGGTCTTACTGGTGTTACCGACTTGCTAGAAGCTCGTCCAGGATGGCGTCAGGGTAAAGTCGGTGTTCTAGCTTTCTGGCCAGGACGTATCGAACTAAAGGCAGCTGGTCGTGTATTCACTGTTTGCCGTGGCGATGTAACCATCCGTGAAATCGCTGAAGTCGATGCCAAGGATGAGAAGACCACTAAGAACAAGATCTTTGCTCAGGTGATTTTCGCAGTTGATGACAAGGACGGCGCTAAGGTTGCTGACACATTGAAGGCAGGTAAGGCTCTCATTGTTCAGGAAGCTGGAACTGTTACCAAGATCACTGATGACTACATCGAAGTTGAAGTTGACCGCACTGTAACTCCTCGTTTGGAGCCAGGCATTAACCTAACTGACGCTAAGTTGCAGGAAGTCACAGCCGAGAACAAGAAGGCTAAGAGCACAATGTCAAAGGTCAAGTATGAACTTGTGCCATTTGCTCACGACGGTAACAAGTCAAAGCAGCGTGTATTTGCAAAGGTTGGTGACGTTGTAACTAACGGCCAGGTTCTTGCAGATGGTCTTATCGCTTACCCAGTCTCTGATTCTGAAGCACTAGCTAAGTTGAAGAAGGCAAAGGTTGAGCCAGGTAAGGTTCTAAACGCTAACGACCTAGTTGCTAAGTATGCAATCGTGAAGGAAGTTGATGTATTCATCACTCCATCAGAAGAGGGTCAAGAAGAAGCTGACAAGATCGCACAGAACTACGCGTTCAGCCGTTCAACTTCTAAGACCTTCGCGAAGCTTTCACCGAAGGACAAGATCGCGACCATCAACGCAGCCGAGATTGAATCAGAACTTTTGGTTCAGCCTGGTGACTGGGTAGGTCAGGGCGAGTACGTCATCGATGGAACTCCTAACCCACACGCTGTGCTATCAGTGCTTGGTCCTAAGTGGGCTGCATTCGAAATCATTCGTGGTGTTCAGGCAATCTATGGTTCACAGGGTGTGCCTCTGCACGACAAGCACCTTGAGGTCATCGTTCGCCAGATGCTGGGTAAGGTTACCGTCATCGAGTCAGGTGAAACCGACATGCTCCCAGGTGAAGTTATCGACCGCACCAGATTCCAGGCTAAGAACCGTGAGGCACAGAAGTCAGGCCAGAAGCCAGCTTCTGCTCGTCAAGAAGTAATGGGTATGACCCGTGCTTCATTGGCTGCTCAATCATGGTTGTCAGCTGCGTCCTTCCAGGAAACTACCCGAGTTCTAACTCAGGCAGCCCTAGACCGCAGAGAAGACAAGCTTGAAGGTCTAAAGGAGAACGTAATCATCGGTAAGTTGATCCCAGCAGGTACAGGCCTAAAGCAGTACCGCGATGTTGAGGTCACAGGTACCGAGGAAGCTAAGGCCGCTAGATACCCTAACCGTATTTGGGAGGCCCCAGAGGCTACCGAAGCGGCTGAGGAATTCTCTGCAGCTAACCTTTTCAGCGCTGATCTGGACGACTGGACAGCAAAGAAAGAAGACTAAAGAATCCGTTTGACCCACGGGAGTTATTTCAGTAGGCTTGGCAAGGTTTGTGTTTAGACCAAACCCAGCCCTAAAGCTCTAGTGATTTAGCTCCGGTGGGCCATAACAGGTTTTTGATACAGCATCCGCTGTGTCTAAAAAGAGACAAGAAGTAACCAAACTCTCGGGAAACCGAGGATTAAACAAGGAGAAGCAGTGCCAACAATTCAGCAGTTGGTCCGCAAGGGTCGCAGCGCTAAGGCTACTAAGTCAAAGACGCCAGCACTTAAGGCCAGCCCACAGCGCCGCGGAGTATGTACCCGTGTATACACAACAACACCGAAGAAGCCGAACTCAGCTCTTCGTAAGGTTGCTCGTGTCAAGCTTTCAAACGGTATTGAAGTTACCGCTTACATTCCAGGCGAAGGTCACAACCTCCAGGAGCACTCAATGGTGCTAGTCCGCGGTGGTCGTGTTAAGGACCTTCCTGGTGTTCGTTACAAGATCGTCCGTGGTGCACTAGACACCCAGGCAGTTAAGAACCGTAAACAGGCTCGAAGCCAATACGGTGCAAAGAAGGGTAAGTAATGCCTCGTAAAGGTCCTATAACCAAGAAGCCTGTGGTCTCTGACCCAGTATATGGTTCACAAGTTGTAACTACTTTGGTCAACAAGATTCTTCTTGATGGAAAGAAGAGCGTTGCTGAGTCAATCGTTTATGGTGCACTTTCAGGTGCAGCTACCAAGAGCGGTGCAGACGCAGTAGTGCTTCTAAAGAAGGCACTAGACAACGTCCGTCCAACAGTTGAGGTTCGCTCACGTCGTGTTGGTGGTTCTACCTACCAGGTTCCAGTTGAAGTAAAGGCACACCGTGCAAACACTTTGGCTCTTCGCTGGTTGGTTGGCTACGCAAAGGCTCGTCGCGAAAAGACTATGACTGAGCGTTTGATGAACGAGATCTTGGATGCATCTAATGGTCTAGGCGCTGCTGTAAAGCGTCGCGAAGACACACACAAGATGGCTGAATCAAACAAGGCTTTCGCGCACTACCGCTGGTAAAGATTTCGAACTTCCGCTTGTTAACTTTCTGTTTAGCAAGCGGATGTTCAATTAAGTAAGTAAACCCAACATCTAATTCGGAGGACCATCGTGGCCCAAGAAGTTCTAACAGACCTAAATAAGGTACGTAACATCGGTATCATGGCGCACATTGACGCTGGTAAGACAACAACTACCGAGCGTATCTTGTACTACACCGGTATCACACACAAGATCGGTGAAGTTCACGATGGTGCTGCAACCATGGACTGGATGGAGCAGGAGCAGGAACGTGGTATTACCATTACCTCAGCTGCGACTACCTGTTTCTGGAACAAGAACCAGATCAACATCATTGACACACCAGGACACGTTGACTTCACTGTTGAAGTGGAGCGTTCACTTCGTGTTCTAGATGGTGCTGTTGCTGTTTTCGATGGTAAAGAAGGTGTTGAGCCTCAGTCAGAAACTGTTTGGCGTCAAGCTGACAAGTATGACGTTCCACGTATCTGTTTCGTAAACAAGATGGACAAGCTTGGTGCTGACTTCTACTTCACAGTAGACACAATCATCAACCGTCTAGGTGCTAAGCCACTAGTTATCCAGCTTCCAATCGGTGCTGAGTCAACTTTCGAAGGTGTTATTGACCTTGTTGAAATGCGTGCTCTAACCTGGCGCGGAGATGTTGAGCTTGGTGCAAAGTATGAGATCGAAGCTATCCCTGCTGACATGCAGGCTAAGGCTGACGAGTACCGTGCAAAGCTTTTGGAAACTGTTGCTGAAGCAGATGACGCTCTTATGGAGAAGTACTTCGCAGGTGAAGAACTAACCGTTGCTGAAATCAAGGGTGCTATCCGTAAGCTAACTGTTTCTTCACAGCTATACCCAGTTCTTTGTGGTTCTGCTTTCAAGAACAAGGGTGTTCAGCCAATGCTTGACGCTGTTATCGACTACCTTCCTTCACCGCTAGATGTTCCAGCTGTTGAAGGTCACGATGTTCGTGACGAAGAGAAGATCATCCGTCGCGAGCCTAAGTCAACAGAGCCATTTGCTGCTCTTGCTTTCAAGGTTATGACTCACCCATTCTTCGGTCGTCTAACCTACATCCGCGTTTACTCAGGTCAGGCATCTCAGGGTGACCAGGTTCTAAACGCAACTAAGGACCGTAACGAACGTATCGGTAAGTTGTTCCAGATGCACGCCAACAAGGAGAACCCTGTTGAGACTGTAACTGCTGGACACATCTACGCAGCTATTGGTCTAAAGGACACCACAACCGGTGACACTCTTTGTGACAAGGCAAACCCAGTTGTTCTTGAGTCAATGACTTTCCCAGAGCCAGTTATCTCTGTTGCGATTGAGCCAAAGACTAAGGGAGACCAGGAGAAGCTAGGTCTTGCTATTCAGAAGCTTGCTGAAGAAGACCCAACATTCCGCGTTGAGCAGGATCAGGAAACTGGTCAGACTGTTATCTCAGGTATGGGTGAACTTCACCTAGACATCTTGGTTGACAGAATGCGTCGTGAGTTCAAGGTTGAGGCTAACGTTGGTAAGCCTCAGGTTGCATACCGCGAGACTCTAAAGCGCACAGTTGAAAAATATGATTACACCCACAAGAAGCAGACCGGTGGTTCAGGTCAGTTCGCCAAGATCCAGATCAAACTGGAGCCTATGGAGGTTGAGGGTGACAAGACTTACGAGTTCGTAAACTCAGTGACTGGTGGTCGTGTTCCTCGTGAATACATCCCAAGCGTTGACGCTGGTATTCGCGATGCGATGCTAGTTGGAACTCTAGCCGGATACCCAGTTGTGGGTGTTAAGGCAACTCTTCTTGATGGTGCATATCACGATGTTGACTCATCTGAAATGGCTTTCAAGATCGCCGGATCGATTGCTTATAAAGAGGCTTCGAGAATGGCACAACCAACGCTGCTAGAGCCATTGATGGCTGTCGAAGTGCGTACCCCAGAAGAATATATGGGTGACGTCATCGGTGACCTCAACTCTCGCCGCGGTCAAATTCAGGCAATGGATGACGCTTCTGGCGTCAAGGTCGTTCGCGCTCTAGTTCCACTGTCTGAGATGTTCGGTTACGTTGGAGACCTACGCTCGAAGACTTCGGGTCGTGCGGTCTACTCAATGACTTTCGAGTCCTATTCAGAGGTCCCGAGAGCTGTTGCTGACGAAATCGTACAAAAGAACAAGGGCGAGTAAGCTCTGGGGCTACCTAGAACCTACTTTTCTGACTAGAATATAAATTCTGTAAACCCAAAACAAATAGGGCATAAAGTGTGCCCGTGGGAAAACGACGAGTCCTGAGGAGGACCATAAATGGCAAAGGCGAAATTCGAGCGCACCAAGCCGCACGTCAATATCGGTACTATCGGTCACGTTGACCACGGTAAGACCACTTTGACTGCTGCTATCACTAAGGTGCTGCACGACAAATATCCAACACTGAACACAGCTTCAGCGTTCGACCAGATCGACAACTCACCTGAAGAAAAGCAGCGTGGTATTACGATCAACATCTCACACGTTGAGTACCAGACCGAGAAGCGCCACTACGCGCACGTAGACGCTCCAGGTCACGCTGACTACATCAAGAACATGATTACTGGTGCAGCTCAGATGGATGGTGCGATTCTTGTAGTAGCAGCAACTGACGGTCCTATGCCTCAGACCAAGGAGCACGTGCTTCTTGCTCGTCAGGTTGGTGTTCCTTACATCGTTGTAGCTCTAAACAAGAGCGACATGGTTGCTGACAAGGAAATCCTTGAGCTAGTTGAGATGGAAGTTCGTGAACTTCTTTCACTATACGAATTCCCAGGCGACGACGCTCCTGTAGTACAGGTTTCAGCTCTAAAGGCACTAGAAGGCGACGCTACATGGGGTCAAACCGTTCTAGACCTTATGGACGCTGTTGACGCTAACATTCCAGAGCCAGTTCGCGACTTGGACAAGGCATTCTTGATGCCAGTTGAAGACGTGTTCACAATCACTGGTCGTGGAACTGTTATCACAGGAAAGATCGAGCGTGGCCAGGTTAAGGTTAACGACGAAGTTGAAATCGTTGGTATCCGCGAGAAGCAGAAGACTACCGTTACCGGTATCGAAATGTTCCGCAAGCTACTTGACTATGCAGAGGCTGGTGAAAACGTAGGTCTATTGCTACGTGGAACCAAGCGTGAAGATGTAGAGCGTGGCCAGGTTGTATGTAAGCCTGGTTCAATCACACCTCACACTGGCTTTGATGGCAACGTCTACATCCTTTCAAAGGATGAGGGTGGTCGTCACAACCCGTTCTACGCAAACTACCGTCCACAGTTCTACTTCCGTACCACAGACGTAACAGGTGTTATCACCCTTCCGGCTGGTACTGAAATGGTTATGCCTGGCGACACCACAGAAATGTCAGTTGAGCTAATTCAGCCAATTGCTATGGAAGAGGGTCTTCGCTTCGCTATCCGTGAAGGTGGCCGCACAGTTGGTGCTGGTACAGTAACCAAGATCACCAAGTAGTTCTTAGAAACTCAATAAAGAACCCCAGGCCTTAGGGTCTGGGGTTCTTTCTTTAAAGAAATTTGCTCAGAATAGCGATATTTGGGGTATTTAACTTGCACCAACACGGGTAGTTGTGCCAAGATTGAGAAGTTCATGTGATGTCGTCCTTTCTGGATGATCCACTGCAGGCAATAGTGAACCGCTAAAACGGGTCCGGCCGCAGCTGAGCCAAAAATTTACCGATTTATTTACTAAGGATTTTTGTGAGCGAGAGCTTGCGACACTCCCGAGTGCGTGGGTCGGAGCAGTGCCCCAGGTAACTGGGTTTGACAGATAAATAGTGGTGCATATCAAAAAGTGCTGCTAGTTATTGGCGTCTTAGACGTCAAGAAAGCGAGTCCTAATGGCAGATCAGAAGATCCGCATTCGACTGAAGTCGTACGATCACGAGATCATCGATTCTTCAGCTCGAAAGATCGTAGAAACAGTTACCCGTGCGGGTGCGAAGGTTGTTGGTCCAGTACCACTACCTACTGAAAAGAATGTTATTGCGGTGATTCGTTCACCACACAAGTACAAGGACAGCCGCGAGCACTTCGAGATGCGCACCCACAAGCGCTTGATCGACATCATCAACCCAACTCCTAAGGCAGTTGACTCACTGATGCGTCTCGACCTTCCAGCCGATGTCAACATCGAGATCAAGCTCTAAGGAAAAATAAGATGACTACTACACGTATTGTGAAGGGACTACTGGGCAAGAAGCTCGGTATGACCCAGGCATGGGACGCCAACAACAAGATGGTCCCAATCACCGTTATCGAAGCTGGTTCAAACGTAATCACTCAGATCAAGAACCTTGAGACTGATGGCTACACAGCAATCCAGATCGCATACGGAGCAATTGACCCACGCAAAGTTAACAAGCCTGACGCAGGTCAGTTTGTTAAAGCTGGAGCAACTCCACGTCGTCACCTTGCAGAAATCAGAACACTAGACGCTGACACTTATGAAGTTGGTCAGGAACTTGGTGTTGAGATTTTTGAAACAGGAATGTTCGTTGACGTTGTTGGAACCAGCAAGGGTAAAGGTTTCGCAGGTCACATGAAGCGTCACGGTTTCCACGGTGTTGGTGCATCTCACGGTTCACACCGTAACCACCGTAAGCCTGGTTCTATCGGTGCTGGTACATCTCCTGGTCGTGTTTTCAGAGGAACCAAGATGGCTGGTCGTATGGGTCAGGACAAGGTAACTACCTTGAACCTATCTATCCACGGTATCGACGCTGAAAAGGGTCTACTACTTGTCAAGGGTGCAGTTCCTGGATCAAAGGGTTCACTTGTATTCGTTCGTAACGCAGTGAAGAAGGGTGCTTAATTCTCATGGCTAACGTAGATGTATTAGACGTAAAGGGCAAGAAGTCAGGTTCAGTTGAACTTGATGCAGCTCTGTTCGATGTCAACATCAGCATTCCTCTAGTTCACCAGGTTGTTGTAGCTCAGATGGCTGCTGCTCGTCAGGGCACCCAGTCAACCAAGCGTCACGGTGAAGTTTCAGGAACTGGTAAGAAGCCTTTCGCACAGAAGGGTACTGGACGTGCTCGTCAGGGTTCCCTACGTGCTCCTCAGATGCGTGGTGGTTACATCACTCACGGCCCAAAGCCTCGTGACTACGACCAGAGAACACCTAAGAAGATGAAGGCTGCTGCAGTTCGTCAGGCACTAACTGACAGAGCTCGCAACAACCGTCTTCACGTAGTTGAGTCTCTAGGTCTAAGCGACAAGCCTTCAACTAAGGCAGCTCAGGCTTTCCTAGCTATGTTCACAAAGCAGAAGAACGTTCTAGTTGTTCTTGATCGCACTGATGAAGTTAGCTACCTAAGCTTGCGCAACCTAAAGAACGTTCACGTTCTTCCAGTTGACCAGCTAAACGCGTACGACATCTTGAACTCTGATGACTTAGTTTTCACAAAGTCAGCTATTGAAGAGTTCACCGCTAACTCAAAGAAGGAGGCGTAAAAATGACTGCTGTAAACAAGAACCCACGCGACGTCATTATTCGTCCAATCGTTTCAGAGAAGTCATACAACCTCATTGACATGGGCAAGTACACCTTCGAAGTAGATCCACGTTCAAACAAGACTGAGATCAAGCAGGCTGTTGAAGTTATCTTCAACGTCAAGGTTGCATCAGTTAACACTTTGAACCGCATTGGTAAGACCCGTAAGACAAAGTTTGGATTGGGTAAGCGCAAGGACACCAAGCGCGCAATCATCACTTTGAAGAGCGGCACCATCGACTTGTTTAGCAACATCGGTTAAGGGCGAGAGATAAATGGGAATTCGTAAATATAAGCCAACGACTCCAGGTCGTCGTGGTTCATCAGTATCAGATTTTGCTGAAGTAACCAGATCAACACCTGAGAAGTCACTACTACGTCCACTTCCAAAAACTGGTGGTCGTAACTCAACAGGTCGTATTACTACTCGTCACATCGGTGGTGGTCACAAGCGTATGTATCGCGTGATCGACTTCCGTCGTCACGACAAGGATGGCGTGCCAGCTACTGTTGCACACATCGAGTATGACCCGAACCGTACTGCACGTATTGCACTACTTCACTACGCAGATGGCGAGAAGCGATACATCATCGCTCCTAACAAGCTAAAGCAGGGTGACCGTATTGAGCAGGGTCCATCAGCGGACATCAAGCCGGGAAACGCTCTTCCATTGAAGAACATTCCAGTTGGTACCGTGATCCACGCTATTGAGCTAAAGCCAGGCGGTGGAGCAAAGATGGGTCGTTCAGCAGGTGCTGCAGTTCGTCTAGTTGCTAAAGATGGCGGCATGGCTCAGCTTCGTTTGCCTTCAGGTGAAATCCGTAACGTCGATGCTCGTTGCCGTGCAACCATCGGTGAAGTTGGTAACGCTGAGCAGTCAAACATCAACTGGGGTAAAGCAGGACGTATGAGATGGAAGGGTGTTCGCCCAACTGTCCGTGGTGTTGCCATGAACCCAGTAGACCACCCTCACGGTGGTGGTGAAGGTAAGACTTCTGGTGGACGTCACCCAGTGACTCCTTGGGGTCAAGCTGAAGGCCGCACTCGTAAGAAGAAGTTGCCTAGCGACAAGCTAATTGTCCGTCGTCGTCCGCGTGGAAGCCACTAGTAGGAGCCTAAGAATATGCCAAGAAGTCTAAAAAAAGGTCCTTTCGTTGATGACCACCTTTTCAAGAAGGTAGCCAAGCAAAACGAAGCGAACTCAAAGAACGTGATCAAGACCTGGTCACGTCGCTCGATGATTGTTCCAGCAATGCTGGGTCACACCATCGCGGTTCACGATGGCCGTAAGCACATCCCAGTTTTCATCAGCGAGACCATGGTTGGTCACAAGCTTGGTGAATTCGCACCTACCCGCACCTTCCGTGGTCACGTGAAGGACGACAAGAAGGGTCGCAGGAAGTAATCATGGAAGCTACCGCTAAATTACGCAGTGTTCGTATCACTCCGCAGAAGGCACGTCGTGTTGTTAACCTAATCCGTGGCAAGAGCGCTGAAGAAGCACTTGCTCTGATGAAGTTTGCTCCACAGGCTGCAGCTGAGCCAGTGAACAAGTTGATCGCATCTGCTGTTGCTAACGCAAGAGTTAAAGCTGATGCAGCTAACGTTCGTTTTGATGAGGGCGACCTAATCATTTCAGCAGCTTATGTTGACGAAGGTGCGACCATGAAGAGATTCATGCCTCGTGCTCAGGGTCGTTCAGCTCAAATCTTGAAGCGCACAAGCCACATCACAGTTGTCGTTTCAACTCCAGACGAAATCATCGCCAAGGCGAGTGCACAGAAGGCGAGGAACAAGTAATGGGTCAGAAAGTAAATCCATACGGTTTCCGACTAGGGATCACAACAGACCACCGTTCACGCTGGTTCTCTGATTCAACCAAACTAGGTCAGCGTTACAAGGACTATGTTGCTGAAGATATTCGTATCCGTCTTCTACTTACAGATCGTCTAGACCGTGCAGGTGTTTCACACATCGAGATCGAGCGTACTCGTGACCGTGTTCGTGTTGACATTCACACTGCTCGTCCAGGTCTTGTTATTGGTCGTCGTGGTCAGGAAGCTGAAGCAATCCGCACAGATCTAGAGAAGCTAACCAAGAAGCAGATCCAGCTAAACATCCTTGAGGTTAAAAACCCTGAGATGGATGCACAGTTGGTAGCCCAGGGTATTGCAGAACAGCTAGCAGCTCGTGTTGCTTTCCGTCGTGCAATGCGTAAGGGCATGCAGGGTGCTGAGCGTCAGGGTGCTAAGGGTATCCGTGTTCAGTGTTCAGGTCGTCTAGGTGGAGCAGAAATGAGCCGCTCAGAGTTCTACCGTCAAGGTCGAGTCCCACTACACACTCTTCGTGCCAACATCGATTACGGCTTCTACGAAGCTAAGACCACTTTCGGTCGTATCGGTGTGAAGGTATGGATCTACAAGGGTGACATCACCAACAAGGAGCTAGCTATCGAGCAGGCAAATGCAAAGCCAGTTCGTAGCGAACGCGAAGGCCGTGGCCGTCGTCCAGCAGAAAGCGCAAAGGCATAATCATGTTGATTCCTCGTAAAGTTAAGCACCGTAAGCAACACCACCCAAAGCGTAGTGGTGCAGCAACTGGTGGTACAAAGGTCTCATTCGGCGAGTGGGGTATCCAGGCAATTACTCCTGCATACGTAACCAACCGTCAGATTGAATCTGCTCGTATCGCTATGACCCGTCACATCAAGCGTGGTGGAAAGGTTTGGATCAACATATTCCCAGACCGTCCACTAACCAAGAAGCCTGCGGAAACTCGTATGGGTTCCGGTAAGGGTTCACCTGAGTGGTGGATTGCAAACGTAAAGCCAGGACGTGTGATGTTTGAACTAGCTGGTGTTAGCGAAGAAGTTGCTCGCGAGGCACTAACTCGTGCAATTCACAAGCTTCCACTAAAAGCCCGCATCATCAAGCGCGAAGAAGGTGACGCATAATGACTATCGGTTCAAAGAATCTAACTCCAGCGGATCTAGACATCATCGAAGATTCAGTATTGGTAGAAGAACTAAAGAAGGCTAAGGAAGAACTTTTCAACCTACGCTTTCAGTCAGCTACTGGACAGCTAGAAAGCCACGGCCGCATCAAGGCAGTAAAGCGCGACATCGCTCGTATCTTCACTGTTATGCGTGAACGTGAACTAGGTATCCGAGCTGTTGTAGCTGCACCTGCAGCTGCTGAGAAGCCAGCTAAGGCTGCAAAGGCTAAGTCGGCTGCACCGGCTGCAGAAACTGAGGAGGCATAACCATGGCTGAAGTTACAGAAACTCTAGATCGCGGAGATCGCAAGTCACGTCGTGGCTATGTTGTCAGCGACAAGATGAACAAGACCATCGTTGTTGAGGTAGAAGACCGCGTAAAGCACCCGCTTTACGGAAAAGTTATTCGCCGCACCACCAAGATCAAAGCTCACGATGAAGGCAACACTGCTGGAATTGGTGACCTAGTTGTCATTCACGAGACTCGACCATTGTCGGCAACCAAGCGTTGGCGTCTAGTCGAGATCGTCGAGAAGGCCAAGTAATAGGAGATATGGAATGTTACAACAAGAATCGAGAATGAAGGTTGCCGATAACACCGGTGCCAAAGAACTTCTTGCTATCCGTATCCTCGGTGGCTCAGGTCGTCGTTACGCAAGTATCGGTGATGTCGTCGTTGCAACTGTTAAGGATGCAATTCCTGGTGGCAGCGTAAAGAAGGGTGACGTCGTAAAGGCAGTTATCGTTCGCACAAAGAAGGAAGTCCGTCGTCAAGACGGTTCATACATCAAGTTTGACGAGAACGCAGCTGTGATCATCAAGAAGGACGGCGAACCTCAGGGTACTCGTATCTTCGGTCCAGTTGGTCGTGAGCTTCGTGACAAGAAGTTCATGAAGATCATCTCGCTAGCACCGGAGGTTATTTAATCATGCCAAGCATAAAAAAGGGTGACACAGTAATTCTTATTACTGGTAAAACTCAGGCACGTGGTGGCGACCGCGGCAAGACCGGAACTGTTTTGTCAATTGACAAAGAGAAGAACCGCGTCATTGTCGATGGACTAAACCTAGTCAAGAAGCACGTTCGCAAGACTGAAACCGAAAAGGGTGTATCAGACGGCGGCATCGTAACTGAGCCAGCTCCGATCCACATTTCAAACGTTGCACTAGTTGACCCAACCACCAAGAAGGCAACACGTATTGGTACAAAGGTTGAGACAGTAACCACCAACGGCAAGAGCAAGATCGTAAGAACTCGCATTGCTAAGAGCTCAGGTAAGGAAATCTAATGACTGACGTAAAAATTCAGCCACGCCTAAAGACTCGCTACAAGAGCGAGATCAAGGGTGAACTACAGAGCATGTTTGGTTTCACCAACGTTCACCAGGTCCCAGCTCTAACAAAGATTGTTGTGAACATGGGTGTTGGTGAAGCGTCTAAGGACGGCAAGCTAATCGAGTTCGCAGTTAAAGATCTAACTGCTATCACCGGTCAGAAGCCTCAGGTTAACTTAGCTCGCAAGTCAATTGCGCAGTTCAAGCTTCGTGAAGGTCAGCCAATCGGTGCACACGTTACTTTGCGTGGAGACAGAATGTGGGAGTTCCTAGACAGAC
>Ga0079301_1000115_pt1 | contig 39524 bp, 60 predicted proteins | sample Wag4_2014_7_11_3_FD_74797 | JGI IMG/M metagenome (GOLD analysis project Ga0079301, IMG submission 74797) | Fresh water mixed with fracking chemicals microbial communities from Ohio, USA - Utica-2 Time Series FC 2014_7_11 | ecosystem: Engineered > Industrial production > Chemical products > Input... | reverse complement strand
AGTTACCGCAGGTGCTCTTCTTAGCATCCTCAATGGTTACTGCCCAGCGGTCAGCTTTGTCAGCCCAGAACTCTTCACTCGGTTCCTTTGGGTTAAGAGGGCCATAGCCAATCTTCTCAATTGCATATTGGCGATTCTTTAGGTTAAGCTCGATGTCCAATGTTGCGGGTGGGCAGGCGTCACCGTAGTCAGCATCTGCGACCAGCGCGGAAGCCTGTAGTGCACCACGGAACTCAACCTTGTATTTCTCGACGTCGTCAGACAGCAACGCATCGTCACTAGCTTGTGCCATGTCAAAGATCTTAATAAACTTAGGATCGACCTCTAAAACCTCTAGGTCATCTAGTGATTCATCGTCCTTTGGTAACTTAAACCAAGCACCGTTATCGCGGATGAATAGGCCAGGCTCGCTTGAGTAGACTAGGAACTTAACCGCATTGGTCTCGTCGTCAACCGCAGCGTAGAGGTTCTCATCGTCAGCTGGTGCCTCAGGTGAAAATGCGTTCTCTACCTCTGTCATGTACCGCTCCTCAAGTGCCTGGGCAGGAACGTCAGTCGCAAGGGCAGATGCCCAAGTGCCGTCCGAGTCCTGGAATCCTCGTATGGTATAAATCTTACCGTAACTGGAGAATGTTATCTCGCCTTTAGCCTGGTCGACTTTGATATCTGAGCCATTTTCAATCGGGTAGTAACGTGTGCCACTTAGCATTCCAGCCGCGACGTGCGGGGCAGAGTCAACCTCTTCTGTGCCTACGTAATGAATAGGGTAGTAAACAGGTGTGCTGTCCTCGTCGTCAATTGTCTCCAAGACCGCAGGAGAAAGAATCAATCCCTTTTCCTTGACCTCGTCTTCAGGTGTAAACTCTAGCATGTCGTATGTCCCTTTCCTATTAGTTCGGATTTACTTGAGAGCCAATAATGATTACCGCCTCGAGTGGACGACCACCGATCTGGTCAATACCCATCTGGCGAAGCTTCTGAATAACCGCTGTTCGAGTTGCCTGGTTAGCAACAACAATGCTATCAAGGTCATCAAACGATATGCGGTGCTTAAACATAAGTTCGTAGGCACCAACCTTTGCCGCATTTATAACGTCCTGGTTTACCTGACGCTTACCAAAGTTATCGCCCGAGTTGGCATAGAAGTCTAGGCGTTGGTAGAGCTTAACGGGGTCAAAATACATAACTACTCCGTTAGTTCCAAACTCCTTAGCATCCGTGATCTTTACCGGCTTGGTAAACACGTAGTCAGCTCCACCAGTTCCAACGTCAGCCGAGCTTGACATTCCGCTTGCGCCAATGCCTTCAGTCCAACGTGTCGTTGTGGAAAGTAATCCACCCTGCGGAGTACCAATAAGCTTGGAAAGCCAGTCAGTTCGCAACTCAAACTGTTCTTCTGGAGTACCGCTACTTCCGTAGAATCCAGGGACCGTAATGTTGTGCTTAATAGCAGTCGGGCTTCCTGTTGCTGTAACGATCTTTTGAGCACCCTCTGGTGATAGTCTTGTTTCAATACGGCCAGATGCTCCTGTGGTGACGATAACGTCATCAGGTGTAATTCCGTACTTGTCCTTGATGCGCTGTAGGCTTGCCTCACGGTCTGCACCCTTAGGGTTCTTGGTTGCGTCAACCTTGCCATCAAAGATACTCATCAGGCGATTCTCAACAAGAATGCGTGAATCGGCAGGTGTTGCAGGGCGAACGTCAGAGACACCAGCCTTCTTTAAAGCATCAGCGATCTGCTCATTTGTTACATCAGCTGGAGCCTGGATCTGTACCAAGTTGTGGAATGCACGTGGTTGACCGTACTTGCTGGAAGAAAGTTTAGATGTGGCATCATAGTTGCCACGGTATATCTTGATGACAACACCTTCTGGCGTTGTAATTGTCCAGGTGACACCGTCACCCTGGTATGAGTTCTTGTCCTTCGAGATCTGGCCAACGCCATCAGCACCAACGTCAATACGGTCAACAACCATCTGTCCTTTTGTGATACCTTCTGCCTCGCGCTGTTCTGGCGTCATCTCCATTATTTCTTTTACGCGGGCGTTTCCAGCCCACGAGGTTAGCTTAAACTTAAGGCGAAGACCGTCAGTGCCTTCCTTGTCACGAACACGCATTATGCGAACATCAAGATCTTCAATTGAATCAGCGTCAATGGCAGCAGATGCACCCTTCATCGCTGCAAACTTATCGTCAGGGTTTTGCACGAGTGCAATTGCATCAGATAACGCTGGGACGTTCTCAAACTCGCTTGTGTCCCAACCTGCAGGGTTCTCAACGAACACCGCCTTTGTGCCTGCCGGTGTCATCTTTCCAGGCGTTGCCTTTGGAGCTGCCTTCTTGATTGACTCGTTAAACTCGCCTGTTGTTGAGACTGATCCTGCAGAGCGCCAACCGGTTTTACCGTCCTCGAACTGAACAAAGACATAGTTGTCCTTGTTTGGTCCTTTTAGAACAGTTCCCTTGTTACCTTTTTTATCAGTAACTTCTGCTCCTGGCTCTAGTGTTGGTGCCTCTGTCTCGGTCTCGGCCTCATCGCCTTCGCTTGGGCCCTCGTTTTTAGGAGTTCCATACGGAACTGCGTTATCAGCTATTTTCTTTAGTAGAGCATTGTTCTCTTCTTCAGAAAGAGGCCTCCACTTAAATACCTGTCCGCCGTCACCATCTGGTCCAAAGAAAGCTGGATCAGCAGGACTTATAAAGCTCGTGTTTTTCTTACCGTCAAATATGTAAACTTGTTCTCCGTCTGGTGTAATTGCTATAGTTCCATCGGACTCGTTTACTGCAATGATTTTTCCTTCTGGAGTAAACCCATTCTCAAAGGTTTTTACTACGAGATCCGCTGCCTTGTTTAGCGCAACCTCGTTGCCAAAAGGCTCATCAACTTTTGCCTCGGCTTGTGGCTCTGGAAGTATTTCTGGCTGAACGTCAATTTCATCGTCGTCACCATCGTCACCTAGTCCACTGAGGTCTGCGCCAACAGCCTCGGTAATTGCCTCAATCAAATCTGAGTCTTCTGCCGCAGACCAGTTCATGCCAAGCAGATCATTTTGCTCGATCATGTCGCGTATCTGAACAGCCTGCTCGTCTGTAATAGTCTTACCCTGCTGAGCTACAAGATCTTTGATCCACTGCGCGTGTAGCTGCAGTTTCTTTGGCTCGGCAATAGGTTCCTCGGCAGTTACAGCTTCTGGCTTACTTCCGTCTGGGATCTCTTGCATCTGTTGAACGGTAAAGTTCTTCTTCTTGCTGTCATCGCCAAGATCCTCGCCATAGACGTTGATCTTTCCGTTCTTCTGGTTTTCCCAGATACTCATCGGCTTCATCGTGCGAATCTTGCCGTTGTAGTAAAACGAGATGAGCTGGCTGTTGTCAATCGCGGATTGAATATCCTTTACCGCAGCCTCGACCGTACCGGTTGTGTCAATTACTTTTGGCTTGTCAGTCTGCTCTGTTTGAGTAGATTCATCTGTTGGACTCGGCTTTTCAGGCTGTGGGTCTTCATCTTTTGGGCCGCCACCGTCACCACCGTCGCCATTGTCATCTTTGTTTAGAGACTCAAGCTGCTTAGTAGACTTGTTCTTGATTGTGCCGTCTTCACCTTGAACATAGACGTAATTGGAATTTCCCTTATCATATTTGATAACGGTTCCAACCTCGCCAGTTTTCTTGTGGCGAACCTGCATTCCTGGCTCAATAGGTACACCATCACTTGTAACGTATGGGTTACCTGGATCCTCCGATGGAATCTCCGGCTTAGGTGTAACTGGTTGCTCGACTTCAACTGCTGGTACTTCCTGCTCTTCATCTTCAACCTTTGCTGTCTCAGCGATAAGAGAAGTGTCATCTCCGAGAAGGTTGTACTTTTCAAGAATAAATTGGCGACGTGCCTTTAGCTTATCTTTTAGTTCATCAGCCTCAGGTGAATCACCTAGCGTAGAGTCAACAAGATCGTCAATGTCGCTGTGTGAGATATCAAGAAGCTTAGACGCTGAAGCCTTTAGGTCCTCGTCGGTCATGTCACCAAACAACGCAGCGCTGGTTGGGTTCATGCTTGAGTTTCTTAGGGTGTCAAGTTCAGTAACCTCGTTACCAAACGCGGAACCTTTAGGAGATCCCATTGCACGGAACAACAGCGCACCGCCAGTGTCAATGCGGAATGCATCTCCGTCCTCGTCAATGATGATGTTGTCGTTTACAAGACCAGCGACATCCCAGTTTGCAAGCCAAGCGTCGATGGCGAAGCCTTCCTGGATTTGTTTCTTGGTCTCTGGCGTTAGATCTGTGTCGCCTAGCGTGCTGCCAGGGATGATTGATGAGAAGATCTTTTCCTGGCCATCGTCAGCTGAACCAAAACGCATCTCAGCGGCGTTAACGCCTGCAAGCTTATAGAACGCAGACGCAAGAAGTTCATTGCGACGGTGAAGCTCAGACTTAGGAGACTTGACGTAGTACTCGTTACCTTCAGCGTCCTTAAATGTTCCACCTTGGTTTGATCCTTGTTGTGGTCCTGTCTGCTCAAAGCCTTCAAGGTCGTATTCCTCGCCAAACTCTTCAATGATTCCAGCAAGCGGGCTGTCTGCAACTGGCGTAATAGCTTCAGCGTCAACTTCCGTAGCCTCAACATCTTCCTCAGTGTTTGCAATATCCTTTAGTACCTCATTTGTGTTGATACCTTGAATCTGCAGTGCGTCGCGAACAGCCTCGGCATCAACGGTGTATTCCTTTTTGTCATCGATAAGCTGGATCTTGCCTGTGCCATCTTCGATTGAACCTCTAAAGGCAGCAATCAGATCTTCCATCTCGTATGCTCGCGCGATGTAGAGAGGGTTGTTTGTTAGCGCAGCGTCAATCTCATCCGCATCCTCTAGGGACTCAGTGTCAACGTTCTCAAAAGGAGCAGGAGCAATTGAGTAATACTCCGTTGGAAGATCAATCTGCTCATTGTCAATTAGTAACGAGTCATAGTCGTTGTTAAGTCCTTCAAGAACCTCACCACGCTTATCAAGAGCCTCTAGCTCAACGTTGTAGAGAGTCTTACCGGCAGCATTTACCTTCTTGCCTACCTTTACAATTCTGTAGTTTCCCCAGGCAAGCTGCTCACGCTCCTCCTCGAACATGGAGACATTGTCGATCTTTGCAACGCTGCCCTTACCTGCAGGAATCGTGAAGATAACCGCGGCCTTGTCCTCGTTTCCGCCAAACGCGCCTGCGAACTTACCAGCCAACGCCTTGTCATCAGAGAAGCTACGCGGATCAAGTGATAGCACCTGTCCTTCTTCATAAAGATCTAAACCTTCAGAATCAAGAGGAATCTGAATTCCACGGTACAAGCTCACTGTGTTTGACGTGCTCATAGATGCAAGCAGCCTATACATTGAACCAGCAAGAGATTCGTCCATGTCAAGGGTTTCTTCACCATTGGCAACCTTTGACTTACTTCTTACAAGGTTCTCGAAGTAGCCAAACTCCTTGAATACGGCTTCAACTTCCTCGATGGAAGGTTCTGTGCCATTGTAGCTCTGCATTGCGTCTGACACTGCGTTAAACAGCATGGAATCATCTACGCCTGGCTTGGTGTATCCTCCGTCAGCTGAAAGTAGCAAGCCCCATAGAGAACGGAATGCCTGCTTCTCATCTCCGCTGCCACTAATTGCCCAGCCGATATACTTTCCAAGGAACGATGAAAGATTGGTTGGTGACTTAAGGCTGTTGATGTCAACCGCAACATCGCGAATAAAGACGTTATCTTCTCCGGCAGCCTTTGCGTCATTGATCTGTGCAACTGCAACAGCTGCGGCATCCTGCTTGGCAACATCCTCGTTAAGCGAGATAATGTCCATTGCATCTTTATCAAAATCATCAAGAAGTACTGAAGGCTCCTGTGCCTTAACATCCTCTGGTGAACGTAGACCTTCAAGCATGTCAACGTTCTTTGACTCGCCGGTTGGGAGATCATAGATCTCAGCCGCGAGCATATCAACGTCAATACCTTGTTCCTTTAGTGCAGAGTAGATTGCCTCAGCCGGAACGTTCTCGTCACCAAACGCAAAGTCAAGCTGACCATAGCCAGTTGCCTTGTTAATCTTTATTTTCTTTTTCTTAGGACCAGGCTTTTTCTTTGTGCCCTCTTCCTCGTCCTCGTCATCTAGATCTTTAAGCTCGTCAAGGAACTCTGTGGCAAAGTCCTTTACGCCAATGATTGCCTGAGCAAGCGCGTCCTTTAGCTGCTCTGAGGAGAACTTGTTGGCAAGAACCTTTGGGTCATCTGTAAAGTCAGATGATTCCTCGTCTATGCGACCTTCAGGCTCGTACTCGTCTGCTTTATAAAGTTTGAACGCGCCATCAGGAAGAATCCAGTCAATGTCGTCTGCCTTAGGCATATTCTTGTAAGGCTCTGCGGCCTTTTCTCTACGCTCTTCCTTAGGAACAGGAATAGGAACCGGTGAGTCCTTGTAGCGCTCTGCGGCCTTTTCTCTACGCTCTTCCTTAGATAGAGGCTGAACCTTGACATCCTCGTTTGGATCTTCAAAGGTCTTGAACTTCATCTTCTTAGTCTCTGGGTCTCTAAACGAAACCATTGTGCCAGAGTCTACAGATGAGATTTTTTCAATTGTTTGTGGCTTGCCTTTAGAGTCAACGATGACATCGCCAACCTCTAGGTCACTAGCCTTCTTTGTTGTTTGTTCTGGAAGTTCTGCCTTTACCTCTTGACCAGCAAGTGGCTTAAACTCAAGTGGCATCTGATTGATGGCATCAATGCCCTTACCAAACTTTGCCCATTTTTCTTTTTGTGCTGGCTGAGGAAGATCTACTGCCCAGCTTGTGTCAAGGTCTTCCTTCGCTGCTTTCCACGCAGGATTCTTTGCAAGCTCTGCACGAATCTCTTCACCGGACGCGCCGTCCTCAAGCATCTTTGCGGCTGTGCCATTTTCGTCGTCGTACTGAGCAATGTGATCTGCTGCGTCCTTACGAATCTGCGCGATGCGCTCCTTGATTCTGTTCTCAAACGACTTGTTTGCTTCATCCCAGTTCGGAATGTTGTTGTTCTTGACGTCAAGGAACGTTCCATCATCAAACTGGCGAAGTTGTTCGCGAACACCTTGCTCAAAACGTGAGAAGAACTTAGTAGCCTCTGCCTTAGAGAAAGGCTGAACGTTTACCTGGCCTTTGTACTCAGAAGGCTTTAGCGCTTCCTCGTCAATTATTGGCGTCCAACCCTCTGGAATCTCTTTACCGAAAGGATCTAGCCCCTTGTCAAGATTTGCGCGGGCAATTGCCTTGTTCTCTTCGTTTTTCTTAAACTGTTCTTCAGCAGTCTTCTTTGCTGCCTCGTTCTGAGCCTTTGACTCAGCTGCAGCCTTCTCCTGCTTAGTCTTCTTCTCCGCATTTACCTTTTCAGCTGCGTCGTAGTACTTCTCAAACTTATCTTGGTCAGCCTCGGCAAATTCTTGAATATCAGACCAACGCTGCGCCATGACAACTGCCTGTCGCTGTGTCTCAGGAGTTTCAACGCGGTACAAGTTATAAACTGGCTTTTTGCTGTCAAACTTAGCCTTCATGTTTGGTCGACCAGCCGCATCAACGCGCTCTGTGAAGTTACCAACTGGCATACCAGGGACCTGTGTCATTATGCCCTTGTTGAACTGATAAGCCTTTTGTAGATCTGCGTTTGTGTAGTTGCCTGCCTCAAAGACTTCAACCTCGTAGCCGTCATCAGTTGCATAAACCTTGTCAGGGCCAGTTTCGCCTTCGCCTTTTTCTCTTACAAGCTTCCAGCCGTCTGGAACGTCCTTTGCCTTCATGTCAGCAAGATTGACTACCTCGACACCTTCAGGTAGGCTAACCGCTCCAGCATCGTCACCTGGAATGATTGCCTCGACTGCCATAGTCATGCTTGCAGGAACTTGGTAGATACCATCTGGCAGATCAGGGTCACCAGATACTTCTATGAGGAAGTCGGTTCCATTTTCTGCGTTACCTGCGTGGCTTCCAACCTTTGACTTGTATGTTCCGTCCGGCATGCTAACATAGAACTGCATTCCGCCGCCCTGCTCAGCGAATTGACCGTCACGGTCACGTAGCTGCTTCTTTGCACGACGTGAACGCGCAGCGGAAGAGTTACCTCCACCAAAGATGCTGCGTAGCCAACCCATAAATGATGCGGTAATTGGCTGAAGCTGTGCGTCAATAACAAATTCCTGTGGAACTAAACCTGCAGGTAGCGCGGCAAGTCGCGCAACTGCGTGCTCGTAATCTACCGAGCCAAAGCCTGTCATGTAGACTGCCGCAACAATTGGGCGAGCCTCGTCTGCAATGCGTGGGTCAGCTGCAATCCAACGCGCAACGGCCTCGGAGTACGCTGATGCTGTCATCGCATGTGTGCGAGTTGACAGCGGGTGACCAATAGCAAGAAGATCTCTGTTTTGAGTAATCTCAAACTGGTTCTTGCCAGTAGTGGCAAGTGTAACAAATGAAGCAACTTCCTTATACGCCGCAAAGAATCGGCTTGCACGCTCTAGACCAACTGTCTTGTTTAGTGAGCGGGCTGCAACAATCTCGATGTCACGCTGGGTAACGCGACGTTCAACAGGAACCTTTGCGTTTTCCTGTGTGGCAAGCTCTGTGATGGCGCGACGAAGTGACTGAGCATCTCTAGGCTTTGCCTTCGAGCGGACTGCACCCTTCTCCTGTGACTTAACCAGCAGGTTGATCAGCTCATACATTGTCGTTGCCCTCTACTTCTTGTCTCGGTAAAAGATCTGCATCCTTAGAGTCATACAGCGCTGATGCAAGAACGGCTGCACGCGCAAAAGGTGATTCCTTGTCGCGAACACCACGTAGCCATGCCGCGCGTAGCGCTGGGATAAGCTCGTAGCCTTGGCCTGATAGCTCTGCAAGAGCAAAGATTGCGTGTTCAGGTGACTCGTAGTCGTGTTCGTCACGTAGCTCGACATCTAAACCATCAACTTCATCACCGGAGGCAACGATGGAGTTGTCTCCCTTGCTGGAGCGTGGGTGCTTTGCCGGTAGAAGATCATTGTCCTGCTTGTAGTTTGGGTTAGCAGGTCGTCCAGACTTTAGCAGACGCAGAAACGCATTGACGCGAGCCATTGCCCACTGGTCACGGGTCTTGCCAGGACGGTGCGAACTAGAGAACGCGCCTGAACCACGACGATACACAGCCTTAAGCATTCCAAGGGTTGCCTTACGGCCTTCAGGAGCCTTCTTGTTGTGCTCCTCAACCTTGTTACGCAAAGATGTCTCGATCTTCTTTGAGAAAGTTACCTTTCCCTTGCCATCAGCTGAACCAGGACGGTTACGCTTTGAGCCGTAGATGCGATCTTTCTTTGGTGCAGGACGTGACTTTGCAAAGTCCATGTCTTCTGTATCGTCCAAGTCTTCCTTAGGCGGTTGGCTGTTCACCTGGTGCCTCCTCCTCGGCTACTGGAGTCTCTGTTGGCGTCTCTTCAGTTGCTGGCTGTGGACCCTTGAGTAGTCTCTCAAGCTCAGGAGGTATTGGTGCTATGGAATCGGCCTGCGACGCCATGCGCGCAGCCTTTATGATCTCTGGAGCAACCGCACCTAGCATCGCCTCGGTTAGCTCAGGAGTAATTGAGCCCTTCTCTACGAGTAGACGCAAGGCCAACTCTGTAGGTTCAGGTGCATCGGTCTCCGTGAAGCCGTGTGCGCGACGCCATGTGTCCATTGAGACTGCCATGCGATCAAATCCGGCATCGGCATCTGCCGCGCGGTCATTTCTTGTGGCAACCTGGCTTGGGTCGTACCAAACGCAAACGCGTTCAACAACCGCTGGGTCAAACCCTGCGGAAAGTAGGTACGGGCGTAGGTACACAACGGTCAGTGCGTCTGAGATCAGAAGCATCAATGGCTCGATGTGTGCCTTGTATAGTGATTCATCAATTTGAAGAGCGTTCGAGTATTTCACGTTGGCAAGACCGGTTACTATATCCTTTGGAACATCAAGACCCTGAAGGATTCTTTCAAGTACTCGATCTGCACGTTGAGCCAGCGCAGGGTCGAACGAACGCTCAAACTTGAACTGCTTTATCTTGTCGCCAAGTTCGGCTGGACCACGGATAATCAAAGGTACAACTGCGCTCGCTGAGTCCTCGTCGCGAATCGGAGTTGTCATCGCGTCCATAAGCTGATCCTCAAACTCGTCAGCTGCTTCCTCAGGGGTAAAGCCCGTGTTTAGATCCGAATCCTCATCATAAGGATAATCAGGATCTGGGCTACCCGCAACAGAAAGACCGTCTGGCAAGTAGAGAGCACCAGCGTTTAGACGTGAACGTGCAGTTGCACGGAAGGTACGGTTGAGAAGTAGAAGCTCAGCGCAAAGATCTAGTAGACCGCGCATGCTTGAATCGGCTTCGTCAGAGAAGCGAGGGTGTGCCTTCCAGATACGTCCAACGAACGCACCCTTTGGAAGCTTGATGCCCTCCATGTTTGAGCCGCCGCCCATGCTGGTACCTTGACCGCGTGGAGTAATTGTGTAGTTTGAGCGCTGATCAATCTGCAGCTCATCAACTGAGCGAATGTCCCAGCTCTCAGGTAAACCTGTACCGATGCGCTCGGGCATCTGCACGAGATAGCATTCACCTGCAACGGAAAGATTTAGTGCCGCGTCCTTGAGGAGACCAGCCTGGCCACCATACGCGGAATCAAGACGAACAATTGCACGCTCTGCCGCGCTTGCAAGACGAGCGTCAACAAAGTCAGAGTTGCGGATTGGAACCGGAGGCTCAGATGGATCCTGAACGATTGCGGCATAAAGACGAATACGAGAAACAACTGACGCGACAAGGTTAAACGCATATTTTACCTCGCCAATGGCGTCGTAGTATTCCCAGGCTTCAGACTGCCAAGAGTTTGAGCCATTTGCACGACGGGATCTAAAGCGCTCGGCTTCTCCCTTGTCGTTAATGATAATCTGTGATGCGGCTGCGGTAAGTGAGCGCGGTGCGCTATACGCAGCTGGCGCGTAACCGTCACCTGTGTAAAGACGGGTTACCTCTGTTGTAAGCTTAGGCTGTTGACGAGCGGCGCGTCGTCGTGCGGCGCGGTTAGCAGGCTTTGACTCTTCGCGGCTGAATACACCCACGTTATTCTCCTCGTCCTTGTTTTACGGAACGGTCTATCATTAGTGATCCAACCGTGCAGCAATGATACCGGCCAGAGCAGACAGGGCTAGGACAAGCGATGCCGCCATAGTAGGTACAGGTACAATAATAAATAGAAGTACAAGAAGTGATGCGACCCAGAACCCTACACACCAATAACAGGTAATAAGGTAACCGATACCATGCGACGAGTTGTATCGGCTCCACACGGCCTCTCTCAGCCGCTCGGTAACCGTGTCCTCGATAATTAGGCGGGCAATTCGGTATGCCGCAAGTGCAAGTATGACTAGGTCAACCACGCTCATATTTAAAGTTGATTCCATGTCTTCATCTCCTATTCAGTTGGATCCTTCGTTGAGTACAAGTGCTTGTACGGGTTCCACGAACGTAGGCGTGAGCCACAGCCGCAGTTTTCGTCCTTTGAGTAGACGAGCATCTTTCCGGACTTAGTAACGACGTACGAGTCCTCGGTCTTGACATTTGACTTATCAAAGGTCTCATACTGCTCGTTAAACAGGATCACGGGACCCTGTGGACCGTCGTGAGCAACGATTACGCTTGTGTTGGTTATAACCACGCGTGTCTTTGTTAGGTTGTAGGTGTCGTCCATCGGTGGGTGACTTCTTAGATCAAAGACATTGGTATATGCTCCAGGAGCCGCAACCGTAAGGTGGGCTGGGAAGATATCGTGAACGATCTGCATTATCGCCCTAACCTTCGTGCCATCGCGCGGTACGTAACTCCGGCGGCCTCGGCAAGTTCCTTGACCGTCACGTTACTTTCAATAAGTGACATACATATTTCGGTTAATGAAAGATTGGCAATTGCCTCTGGTGTTGTGGCGTTCATCTTTGAGCGATAACGACGTGCCAACGGTGCAAGTGCCTTGATCTGCGTAAGTTCAGTTGGTGGAATACCAGGGCTCTTTGGTCGTCGTGAAACATAGCCGCGAGGTTTTAGCCTTGGCCTTGGAACGCTGGAGGCAATCTGAGGGTATTCTCCACGAACAGTGCGGTTTGCCCAGTAGCGAACTGTTGAGCGTCTCCTTGGCGGCGAGAACGCCTGTCCAATCGCGTCAAGAGTCCAACCTGCGTCATATAGGGCACGAATACGTGTATACAGTTCCTCGTCCCAAAGGGAATTTAGAACCGCAGCCTCTTCCACAGGCAGTGCCTGTTGTCGAGCGATTCTTCTCTCTTCCATGTGTACAACGATAACACACTTTGTACTTTATATGTTGCTCCCTGCCAAGGATTCGAACCTCGAATAGCTGATCCAGAGTCAGCAGTGTTGCCAGTTACACCAACAGGGAATTTTTACCGAACTCTAAATCCGCCATTGCCGCTACCACCACGGAACAACGGTAGCTTGCGAGAAGCCATTGACTTGGCTGTGATCTTTCCGCCGAGGAATCCTTGCGGAGGTTTAATGAGAAGAGCCGTAAGGGCGTGAACAAGAGCGTCAACGCGGTCTGGTGACTTTGATGTTTCACCTGGGATCCAGCTGATCATCTGTGACTCAAGCTCCGCCATGTAGTTTACGTGGTGAACGCGGTTCTGCTCGTAGGCAAGGGTGATCGGTTCTGCTCGAAGAGCCTTGCCGTACTTGGAGTGAACCTCCAAAACCTTTACAGTTGGATCAATGGTGTTGATTGCGTTACGCACCAATGCTCCACCTTGGTTAACTTCCGCTACAACAGGTGCGCCCCACTTGCGAGCCATCTGCACAACCTTATTTGCCCAAACATCAGGAGAACCGTGAACCGATGCGTCCTCAAGAACCCACGCGTTTCTCTTATACAGATCTCGCTCACCGGTTGAGGCACAAACAACAATTCCACACTCGTCTCGTGGATTTTCAGCTACCGATGGGTCAACGCCAATAACGCGTAGAGGTGTTCCCATTGGAAGTTGTGATTCACGACCACGGTCAATAAGTTCAGGCACCCACAAGGCACCTTCAACGTCCGAGAGCATCTCACCGTAGAGTTCCTGCTGCGCTAGACGTGTACCTTCGTACACGCCCATGATTGCCTCCATATAGGCATTGGACAGGTTTCCACGGTTATCCATTGTTGAACCCTTGGTAACGATTACCTTGCCAGGATTCTTTGTGCTCTCCGCGATAAGGGCATAGAGAAGCGGAACACGCTTAGGTGTGGTGGTAACAAGGATCTTTGGCTTTTGCCCAAGACGTGTACCAACGCGTAAGTTATCAAATGCGGTCATACCTGCAGCATCTGGAGTTTGACGCCAGGCAGCAACCTCGTCACCCCAGGCGTGCGTGAACTGCGGACCACGGAGAGAATCAGGCTCATCTGCGGTGAACAAAGTCGCCGTGTTTCCGTTCGGCCATGTTAGACGACGTTTCGATGGTTCGTAGTGAGGTCGTTCGCTAGGCGGTGAAACATTGATGATGCCCGACTCACCTTCTACAATAACATCGCGGACGTCAGCTGCAGTTCTTGCCACCAGGGCAAAACGACGTTGTCCAGTGTTTGTATACTTGGCTTGTTCCCTTACCCACTCTGCGGCGGTTCTTGTCTTACCAAAACCACGACCTGCAAGTAGGAGCCAAAGGTTCCAGTCATCTCCAGGTGGAGCCTGCTGCTCTGGTCTTCCCCAGAACGTCCAGTCCCACTGTAAGGTCTCGGGATCAAACCCTTGAAGTATCTCGCGCTGCTCGTCCTGCGGCAGCATTGCGATTGTCTCGGCGAGTGATTTACCCAACTTTAATCTCCTGTGGCATCATGTCTGAGAAGTCGGCGGGGTAGTCCGCGCCTGGAGTCCACATCTTAAACTGTCGAACGTCTGAGGTATACACGTTACTTCCTCCGGTAATTCTTACTTGAACAGCAACAGGGTACTTTGTAGTTATGGTCCAGCACTGTGAGCCAACCCACTGGCTTCCCGGCTTTGACGTCACGGGATAGATATTCGTTGCGGTGGTGTCGTTCTTGCCAGGCTTGATCCTGGTAAACCTAACCTTGACGTACTTAGGCTTCTTCTTGCCCTTCATGTCAAGCGCGACCTGGTAGCAAAACAAGGATCTCTTACCGTTGCCCTTGATTGTTGTCTTGCCGTTAAAGCTAAGGGTTGTCCACGTGTTCTTCTTGATGGTCTGTCCATGCGTGGACTTATACCGAATCGTGTCGTCCGCAACCGCAGGTGGAGACGCAATAACGCTCATTGACGCAACAACGTTGGTTGCAATAACCTTCTTAAACAAGCTTCTATTCATTTACCGTTCCGTCCATCTTGATCTCTCCTGGTTCGCAGAAGATGCAGTACTCTCCGTCGCGGTGAACGTTTTGCGTTCCGCAGTCAGGGCACTTAAACATTATTCCTCGACTGGGTGCGGTGACGAGTAGCTGTCTAGACGGTTTTGCTGAAGGATCGGCGTGTACGCCTTGGACTCCGCGGAAATTGCCTGCTTGTATCCGTAACGCACAAGACGGAAGCGTAATGCTCCATGTGTAACGCCAAGACGCTTTGCAAGACGGTAAAGGGTCACACCCTCAACGGTGTGGGCATGATTTATAAGCCAGGTGTATTCCTCGGCCTCCTCGCGGTACTTGGTGCCGTATGAGCGTACCTGTTGCGCGAAAGGCTGGAGTTCTAGTAGACGTGAAAGAGTCTCGGGGGTAGGCTCGACATACTTCTGCGAGGCAGGAACCTTTTCCTCATACTTTGGTGGCTCAGGCAAAGGATAACCATTGATGGCAACGCGTAAAGCCTCGGCCATCGGGATACCTGACTCAATTTGGCGAACACGCTCACGTGTTACACCAGAAACTGCGGCGATGGACTCGAGTGTCCAACCTCGCTCGCGTAGTGCCTTCATGTAGGCATTGCGGTCACGATCTGCGGTGATCGTAGAGAACTGATCAAGTACTTCCTGCGGAAGTGTTATGTTGTGCTTCTTGTATTTTGCCATGGCTGAATTGTATCACGTAGGTGCGACATTTACGGAGTCCATGGTATATTTACGACATGAGTAATTTTCCAGATTGGTTCGGTAGGGTCCAGCCAGTATTTGAGCGATACCTAGACGAGTACCGTGGACAGGACAACCTACTTTTTCTCCAGATCGGCGCATATACGGGAGACGCCTCCGAGTGGCTATGCCGCGAGATCTTGACGAGCCGCAGCTCTATACTCGTGGACGTTGATACCTGGCAGGGGTCTGACGAGGAAGCTCACAAGCGCATCGACTTCAACGAGGTTGAAGCCTATTATGACGAGCGCATGAAGCCATACCCACGAGCTATCAAGTGCAAGGCACGCTCGTCTGACTACCTAATTGCGGCTGAAAAAGAGAACTTTGACTTTATATACGTCGACGGTGATCACACCGCCGCGGCTGTGATTGAGGACGCGATACTTGGGTGGCGCGCACTCAAACCGGGAGGGATCATCGCGTTTGATGACTATCGCTGGTCTCACCCGAAAAAGGACGAGCGCTACAAGCCACTTCCTGCGATTGACTTCTTTATAAACTACTATGTGCTTCGGGAGAATTGTTTCATCTACCCCGTTGACAACCTCGAACAGGTGTGGATCAAAAAGCTCTAGCGCTGTGATCTTGTGTACAAACTGACAACGAACAGTACGTTTACGTTTTTTGCCTTGGGCGTGAGAGAGCGCTGCGCCTATATCGGGAGCAGTGCAGAAGTGTCTCGAGCAGAAAAATGGTTTTTCTAAGATCTTGTGATTTCTTAGCGCGAGCAAGCTGGCAGGCACCTGCTTGCTAATTTTTTGCTGTCAGGCAGGCAGGCAACAATTATTTTTTTTTATTCTTACTGGGGTGTACAGACTGGAGTCTACCTGTTATAATAGTAATGATGTAGTGACATAACGACGAGGAGTGACATGACTGAACATATCTACTATGCGATTGGGTACAACTATCAGAAGCCTACAGAATGGTTTGCTGGTACTCATAAGGAAGCATTGAATGTCTTTGGCGAAGCTGTCATTGAGAACAAGACAAGCAGAGTACGAGTTCTTGTAGAAGTCTACAGTGTAGATGATGATAGCAATGATGACGAACACGTGTGCGAACGAGGTTGCCCTCTGCATTTAGCTGGCAAACATGTATGGACCTATAAAGGCTGGGAAGTCCCAGCATGGATGCGTAAGGTAGCAGCCAAGGTTTCATAAAGGAAGAAGCCCCCTGGCTAACGCCAAGGGGCTTCCTACCTGTAAGGGTTTAGTCTGTATTGACCCGCACGTTAGGGTCACCCGCAAAGATGCCCTCAATTGTTTTAGCATTCATCAAGCCTGTAGGCTCAACCTTGTTATCCTTTTGCCAAGCCTCAACAGCAAGCTTGGTTAGGTCACCGTACCAGCCATCGCGGTCTGCCGCAGCATCCGAATAACCTAGCTCAGCAAGGCGACGCTGTAGGTGATGAATCGTAAGACTCTTGCGAGCCCTAGGGTTCTTGAATACGGCTTGCTTTAGGAACACGTCGTCCTTATCCTTACCGCTTACAACGTGCGTAGCTGCCGCACTGGTTGTACGTGGCTTAGGCTTAGGCTCCTCAACGATAGCTGGTTCAGCTACCACAGCAACAGGTTCCTCAACAATTACCGCAGGTGTTTCATCCTCGACGGCAGTAGCCTCAAGGTTATCTGTGTTTTCGCGTTCATTCATAGTTGATAATTTATCCTACTTCCTATTTCCCGACTCCAGGGTACTGGTCATACCACTTCATGATGGTCGACTCTCCCGCACCTGATCGGTATGCGTTAGGTCCAATACCCCACGCACCAAAGTCGCTCCCTCGCCCACTCATGTGGTAGGCAATCTCAGCGTTGCGTAGCGGATTGAACAGCTCGGTGTTTGATGCTAGATCAAACTTCTCACGACGGTCCGCGCCTAGGGAACCGATCATGTTTATCTGGAATAACCCGTGCGAGTTATCGCCTGTATTGGCATTGCCGTTATGCGCCTTCGGACGAGCTGTCGACTCGCGCATGACAAGTGCCCAGGCTATCTTGTGGGACTTCCCTTCGAAGCCCACCAGGGTAAGCAGCTCAGCGAGCTCCTTGCCTGTTAGCGGTTCGCGCTTGTTGGCGAAGTAGGCTTCCCTACTTTCCCTTGAGCGTGATGCCTTTTCTGCTGTCGCAACTGATCTCTGCGCAAGCAGGCGATTAGTTTCGGCATTTGTTATTGCTGTTAGTTCGGATTCCGCCTTAGCAGTTTCCATTGTTGTTAGTTGTACCGCAGCTACTGATGATACCACCAATAGTGTAACCGCGTAAGCTACTGACGTCAGTGCTAGTCTTTTTGGAGAACTTCGCATTGCTAGTTCGCCTCCTTAGGTAGGGGACAGGGACAGAAAGAGATTTCGCCATTTACGACTTATACTCTTCCAGTGTTTGCATAGAAGATTCCTCCCAGGCCTTGTCTGCCTTACGACGCATTGCATGAGCTTCCTCATCCTCTGCGTCCAGCATCGTGGCCCACACCTTTCCCAGTGTGTGTGCAAACGTCTTTCCTCGGGTTACCGCAACCTGTGATTTGAAGTTGGGGTAATCGAGAAACTTGATTGATTCGCTGACCCATGAATCGAAGTCAGCCTTGTGAATGATTACGCGGTATGGGTAATCGGAATACGCGTTGGTCGTGATTTCAACCTGGTGCTTGGCCTCAATTGGCTCAAGGCTTTGTCTATCGCGCGCGCGAACAACCAATAGGTCTGGGTTGTCCCGGTGTTGAACAGCGGATACGAATCCGGTCTCAGTAAATAGCCACATGTGTCTTTCGTCCTTTCGTAATTTGGATACTGTAACAGGCATCTGCCTGTTTTTTAACTAGCTCGGCTAGTTGACGTCTAATGTGACGCCCTCGGGTAATTGGGTTAGAGCTTCATCGACTACATCCTCATAGCCCTCTTCCCAAAGAAGCTTGGACGCGTATCGAGCCGCGTCCGGTGAAACATACTGCACAATGGCAGCTTGGCCACCGCGCATTCCGGTGAGCTTGTAAGCAACTACATCGTCCATGGTTCCACCTTTCGTGTATGTAGAAATTGTATCATCTGACCCTCCTACTTCCCGAACTTCTTGCGGCACTCTGGGCCAAGCTGAAGCTCACGGCTCTTTGGGTCTGTTAGTTCAGCTCCACAGCTACCGCAGCAGCTGTAGATCTTGCCAAACTCACGGGCGTACTTGTATGGGTCCTGCGCGATGTGGTTCGCAATCAGGATGGCGTCGTCATTTGCCACGCGAGAACGGGTAAAACCGCCCAGTGAGCCGTGCAAACGGCGCATGTATAGATTTCCCATGTACTCACGGATTTCAATGAACAGGTAATCGCCTGTAAGCTTGGTTGACGCGAGGCTGATGTCCAGCTCCTCGTTGGCGATTGCGTACTTAGATTTAGGTGCACCAGAAAGTGCTTCCTGAAGCTTGGTTCCCGCGCTACCTGGGACCTTTGTTGCGGCCTTTGGGAGCTTTAGCAGAACGTCGATGAGGTTCGATGCTGCCTTGCGGTCCATTAGAGCTAGTGCCGCACGGAATCCGGTGCGTGCCTCAGCTTCAAGCTCACGCTCATCAAGTAGTGAGTTGATAAAGGCTACCTGCTTCTCGCTAGGACCAAATAATGTCGCTGTTGTCATTTTGTCTCCTTCTTGTTTACCTTGTCCGCCCAGCGGCGGGTGGTTTCCTCGAACTGGGCAAGAAAACCAAGCGCAAACATGCGCTGAGTGTGCTCGACCTTAGCTCGGTTCTTGCTTGACCCTGGCTTTGCGGCCTTTAGGACCTTGCGTGGTACGTATAGACTCATTTGGTTCTCCTTCCTGTTGATAGTTCTATTATATCAGGTAGGTTCGAAGATTTGGAGTATTTACATGAATTAGCCCCGCCCCTAGCCCAATGAACAAGAAAGGAAGGCTAGGGACAGGGCTAAACCTACTCGCGTGTGGCCAATAGACCCATGGTTATACCTGCAAGACCCAGTGAAACGGCCAGTACGGGCGTCTCAGAGGCCGAGAAGGCCGCAATCACGGATGCTCCGGCTAGTACCGCGGCTAATACCGCAGGCCAGACGAGATCCCTGAGGCGTGACAGCCAGTCGGGCATGGTTACTTGACCGGACGGGTACGGCCCTTTAGACGTGAGCTTGCGTCACGAATTGGGGTTCCGGACTCGTTGATAAGGCGGCGAGCCTTACCGTAGGTGATGCCAAGTTCCTTGGCTACCTCAACAACTGGCTTTCCAGTTGAGTAAAGCTGTGCTGCAGCTTGCGCGTTGACTTCGGCCATGATGGCTTTTCCTTTCGTAGTGTGTACTTTTGTTTTTGTTTCCTGAGGCTCGACTGGATTTGCATCCATCCAAGCTCGGCTCTTAGCGTGCAGAGCCTTTGCCTCGGCCAGCAGCGAGCTCACGGCTGCTGCTTTCCAAGGATTTCCTTTACCGCGCGGAATACAACAGTGTTCCTCGGAACGAAGTTGTTTTCGCTATGGCAGGCAAAGCATAGGTACTCATTACGGCGATGACCTGGGTCGCGAAACACCAGCTCATCTGAACCGCACTTATCACACGCTTGCTTGGTTGGGTTCTTGCGAGCCCAAGCGCGTGCATGTTCGGCGCACACGAGCTGTTCACCACGGTCGTACACCAGAACGTTTTGCTCATTGCAAACCGCGCAGGTGTCGTAGACGTAGATCTGCTCACGCTGAATGGTACCTTTGTCCATGCTTTACCTTCCTGTAAAACTATAATCCTCGACGGCGTCTTTTGTAAAACCGTGGTCCATGTTCTCTTGGACCAGGGCGACTTGGATAAACCGCGCCGAGTAACGCAAGTGAATTGTCTAGTCTCTCGCGATTGCGTGTTCGTTTGAATAGAACGATACCTCCGATGATTAGACCTAACCCAGCCATTACGCCTAGGTGTAGATCAAGCATCAGTGCGTTGTGGATGTAGACTACCAACCACCAATCTTCAATTGACAGTGCGAAATACGCTTCGTGCATGTTTTGCCCTTTCATTAGCAAAGTGGTCTTCAGCTACCGCAAGGCAGTGTCCTGCAAGTAGTAGCAACGGAATGCAACCGCCAGCTGTAAGTAACACTGCTGCTGCAAACGCTTCCCAGCTTGGGAAGATGAAGAATGTTGATGCTGCGTACGGGAACCAGGCAGCTGCCACAAGCGCTAAACCTGCTGCGTAGCGACGGTACCTGTATCCTGCGAACTTGTTGATGTTTAGACTCATAGTGGGAAGTCCTTTCGTCTCTGTGTCCCAGGCTTTCACCTGATAGTACTATTATAACAGGTAGGTCAGGAAGATGCAGCCATTTCATCTACCGGTGTTTCTTCCTGAGCTTTACGGGTCTTCCGGTCTACTCGCCGCGTAGAGATTTCACACTCCGCAAGCTTGTATCCCTTTGACTTGAGCCAGTCCTTGGCCAGCTGCTCGTTCATGAACTGTCCTACCCAGATTCCATCGGGCAGGTAGACGCTTACCATCTCGTAGTTCATCGGTTCTTCCAGCTCTCGAACTCGTCCGCATCATCCGGGAGCTCGATTGGAAGTTTAGTTCCCAGCCAGCTTCCAACAGCGGCAGCGGCGAACACGATTACAAGTATGTAGAAGATACTCATTGTTTTACCCAAACATCTCTGACCAGCAAGCTGGGTGATAACCAGTCTTGAGCTGTTCACGGATTGGTGCTGGTGTATTTGGCAAACGCTCTTGAATCAAACCTGAACCATGTTCAAAGTTTATCCAGTCTGCGAAGGTTAGCTCGACTGTCCCAGTCTTACCGCACCAGGTACACATTGGAGTTTCCACCACGTAGATTTCGTTCATTAGGTCCTTTGTCATTTTGGCTCCTTCCGCCTGTTAGTACTATTATATCAGGTAGATCTTTTATTTGCCTGAATACTGAATGTAAGTGTAGGCAATTCGACTAAAGTTAGAAGAATGCTTTGTTCTTACTTGGCGAATAACTTTTTGTTCTGATGCCGAAGCACAAGCCTGAGCGTCTCTGTGGAATGCTGCACCTGCGGCAGGCTTGCCGCAGGAGCCACAATTGAGTTCTTTACTCATTAGTTTTTCTTCTTAGGTAGGTCGCGAACAATGAAAGGACCTTCTTGGTCTTCAGGGCTTAGGAACTCGCCTAAATCATTACATTTTTCATCTGGAGCGTGGCTGCCTAAGCACCAGTGTTTTTCTTGTTCTTTGTTCATTTTGTCTCTTCTCTATCAACAACGGCTTTGTTGATAGTTCTATTATATCAGGTATATGGAGTGGTACTCGGCAGGGGGTGGGGGGTGTTTCTTTACGGGTACTTGCTTGGGCCCATTTCGAGCCTGTAGTCGTTTATGTCCCATCCTTGCTCAGCTACCCACCGCACGCATACCTCCGCGTTGGCAAACTGAGCTACCCAGTTCCCAGCGGCATCGAACAGATGAACCCACATTACTTGCTCCTTGCTTTCTTTCCGTGCTGTGTCTTTACCACGATTGGCTGATTTGAGTAGGCGTCCCACATGCAGGCAACCTCAACGGAACGCCGCACGATGCGAGCTGCCTTCTCTGGCTCGTCCATAAGCTTTTCAATTCCAAGAGCTACCATCGCTCCAAGAGCTACGTCTCCACCTGAACCACTGTAGTAGATGTTTCGAACCTCACGGTCCCAAGAGTAGTCTTCAGAAATTGGATAGATAACTCCATTTACGATTACAAGAAGTGGCGAGTCCTGCGTTGCCGCATCACCTTCTGGCTTTGCATCGTAGCCAGCTTCGATAAAAGCATCGCGCAGCTGAGGAATGAACTTGCGTGTCATGAACTTATCAAGATTTGTGATGTTGCCGATTTCCGGCGGAGCTGGTGGAGTCCAACCAAACTGAGCGATGTTGCCACCGCGCGAAGCTCCAGACACAGCAATGAGGTACGCACCATTTTGCACGACCTTTGGTGTTGCAAGATTCATGACACGACCAGACTCGTCACTGGCTCGTGAATCGCAGCCAATGACTGCCCAACCATTTCCTTGGAATGCCGCAAGCGTGGTCATAAATCTCTCCCTATTAGGTATAGATCATAAACCACACCTGCAACAGTCTAGGGCAGGCTAGGCAGGGTCGACGATGCTAATTGGAACAGTAATCTGGGCAGACTCTGGTCCTGATGGCGTCATGCGGACGAACCTACCTGTAGGTGCATCAAGTTTGACTACCAGCTTTACCTTCTTGCGTCCTACCACAGTTGCAGTATGACCGATGAGGTACCGCGTACCGCAGCTATTGTTGAACCGAACCTTGTCACCAATACCGAAGTCAGTGGTGGTTAGGCTGCCTCTGATTGAGTCAAGGCGGTGTTGAACCTTGGTGCTGATTTCACCCAGGTTGGTGTCCAAGGCACCCGAGTCTATTTGCTCGAGGAGTGTCTTTATGTCCATGTCGTGTCCCTTCGTCGTTGTTAAATCTATTATATCAGGTAGATCAGTTCTCGTCTGACCACATGGTCTCGCGTAGTGCGTGTTCGTATTGGTCTCCTCTGTAGGAGTTTGAACCAAAGCTGATATCCTCATTCTGAATGAGTCTATCGAGACTTAGCACCGCAGTGTGTCCCTCAGCCTCAAACATAATAACGAGCTTGACATCACTCTCGGTTGGGTCATCAACCAGCGCAACCTGGAACGGCATTCCTGCCACACCATTTCGGTGGAAGTCCATGTCGATGATGGTTAGGTTCTTTAGTTCACTCATGTTATACGTCTGCTTCCTGGGCAGCTCTCTGTAGAGCTTCCGCGTTGGCACAATCATAGCAAATCTTTTCAACCCGGTCAATGACACCGAGTAAGAATGCAGCTGTTCCCGAGTAGACTAGACTTTCAGTAGTACCGCATGTTCCGCACTTGTTCATTTGTTTTCCTTTCCTCGTTGGTGGGGTGGGCAGTTTTGAGAGTTGCCCAGCTCCACGAAACTAAACTGTGTAAGCTACCTCGTAGCCCTTTTCCAGTTTTTCCTGAACCTTCATCGCAGCGAACTGACGAGCGTAGTGAGCGTCGAAGAAGTTCTGTACCGCAGTCTGGCGGGATTCCTTTTCAGCCATTCCCCAAACTGTGCGAACCTTGGTTCCATCGAGGATAACCTCGTAAACCTTTTTCTTACCAACCGCGCCGCGTACTCCGTCGCTTGTCTTTAGTAAACACCATTTCTTGTTCATGTTTCGTCCTTTCGTCGTTTTACCAAGTTTCCTTGATAGATCTATTATATCAGGTCGACTCCACTTTAGGGCACGAATTGGAGTATGTTATCAATTTGTTACTTAGTGGAGTACAGCTCTGAAAACAGCTCGCGGACATAAACCTTTGGGAGTTCAAGTGCCGCACGTGGGATTTCCTTTGAGAGGTACACCCAGCTTGTGGCATTCCCAAAGAACGCCGCGCTGTGGTCAGTCCCTGCTTCCCAGAGCCCTACGTCAGTCTTAGAGGTTTTGATTTCCCAGACGTGAATCGAATCATGGGGAACCAGGTTGAAGGTTATCTCGGGCATCAGAGGGTTTGGCTCGTGGTGAACGTGGTCAAGTAAACGGAACCACATGAATTGAAGAGCATCGCCTGGAGTTTCGGCCGCGTAGATCTCGCCGAAGTTTGATTTGAGTCCATCAGCGTTGATGCTACCCAGCACACACTCGGGTGCCGCGTGGTAAAGCTTCTTAGGAACTGTCATTTTGTCTCCTTGCGTCATTGTGTATCTATTATATCAGGCGACTCTACTTGGGTTGGATTGGTCCTTTGTCTCCCATGTACACCATGTCGATCTTTGCGTTCTCTGCTGTTCGCTTTGCATCCGCAACAGCTTTGATCTTTAGCTCGGCTGCCGCAGCCTCGGAGATTTCAACTTCATGCTCAACGTAGCGATGTTTCGTCAGGTCAAACACAACCAGGTAGCACTCCGGGCAGCTGGGGAATTCTATTGTCAATCTGTCTCCTTCTGTTCTTCAAGAGCTCTCCGCTTCTTTTCAGAGCGGGAGCGATTTCGCTTTGTGCGTCTGTCTTCAAAGATTTGGAACTTCTGGTTTTGGACATACAGCCCAGGCGTCCCCCGAAGGAGACGCTTGAGCTGACTGTCCTTTTTCACTTTGCTGCCATCTCCTGAAGTACCTTGCCGCGCGAGTTCATAAGAACTATCTTACCCTTCGCCCAAGGACCTGTTTGCTGTAGGTGTGCCTCGTCCATGATGAAGTTGATGGCATCGAACACCGCACCTTCATCGTTGACTTGTTCGAAGGTTCGTGTTGATGTGACTGAACCTAGTTCCGCTGTCAATGTGTATCTGCTCATTTGAGCTCCTTCCGTCTTGATGTTTCTATTATATCAGGTAGGTGTGACAATTTGGAGTAAATATGAGAAAAGACCCAGGCAACTTCCCCTGTGCCTGGGCCTAATCCTCTCTTCGACTATGCGAAGGTTTTTTCACCGCGGCGAATCGCGGACATGGTCTGCGATGCTTCCTTGGTGTTTGCGACCTGAATCGACTTTCCAGTGTTGGTGTCGAATACGAGGTAGTGGGTCTTGTCGACCGCACGAAGTACCGCAAGTGTCTTACGCTTACGGAAATACGCTGGTTCGTAGCTTTTCGGCATACGCACGCCCTTGCCCAATTCGGGAAGAGACTCAGTGCGCGTATACGGCTTCACTCGCACCAGCTTTTTCTTGGTGGCTGTTGCCATGTTGCGTCCTTTCGTCATTTGTTTCTAGAGCGAGTTTATCTCGTCTATTATCTATTATAACAAGTATCCAGCCTAAAGTAAAACTGAATACGAGTATAAGTAGAAACCTTGAGTAGTAGCTCACCGCGAAGCGGAGAGGTCCTACCGCACCATCACTCAGCTTTCCTGTGATGGTCATCATGCCCTCATGGGTTTTTTCCATGAACCGCATCATGAAATTGCGAGTGGGTCACACTCTGGAAGAGCGTGCGTTCTCCATTCTGTCAGAATGCGCTCAACCACTTCCTCATAGCTTCCGCCACTCTGCTTTCCGAGTAGCCGCAGCGTAATGAAGTCAACTGCATTTGCCTGTGCACTTTCCTCGTGCTGCTCTTCATTCTGCGAGCAGTGCTGGCACTCGCTCACGCGAGCCCAGCTCTCACTAGGATGTCGTGACTCGTGCGAGGAGTTGTGTTGAGCATCTCCGCAACAATCTCGAGTGCGCGACGTGAGTCTCCGCCAATGTTCCAGTCAGTTCGCTCATCCATCGCTGGAGTTCCAAGTTCGTATCTCTTCCAGTCGTAGATGGTTGCTTCAGTTCCATCCTCGAAGCGAAGGCACCACTCGACAGTGAGTTTTCCATCACCTGAGAATGGTTCGACTGCTTCGTCGAATGTTGGTTTCCCAAACACTGCTTCAATCTCCGCACGGGTCACATTCCAGATGTATCCCATTCCGCTTCCGCCAATGTTTTCATCGTGTTCGAATTTCATGTTGCATCCTTTCGTCGTTGTAGTTCTATTATATCAGGTACTTTAGAGATTCTGACCTGTTTTGGAGAAATACTTCAAACTTTTTTAAGAAAAATAAGGAACCCCGCACCTTTGGGGGAAAGGTACGGGGTCCCAGTCAGGGAGCCTGTGTTAGCAGGCTGTGATGAATGTGTAAGGTGTCTGCTTCAGAGTCGCGTCATAAGCTTCTGGGAAGACCTCAAGGAGCTTCTTCTTGTCGATGCTTGTGTTTGTGCGATGAGCGAGTTTGAAGATCTCTTCACCCTCGACTGCAACTGTCTCTGCGTCGCCAAGAATCTCGCGCAGGGTTGCTTCTGCCGCAGCCTTTTGTTCATCAAGAACTTTTTGAGCTGCCTTTAGAGCATTGAATGCGTCAAACGCTTTCTTTGCTTCCTTGCCCGCAACTCCTGAGAGATTGCGAACTGGTGTTTCGACTGAGACCTTGGTCTCAACTGTTTTCTTTACGGTGCTGGCCATACGACCACTTCCCTTCATCTTTATGTCGTTTTATCAAGCGTTTGCTTGATGGTACTATTATAACAGGTGGTTTTGACATTTTGGCCTGTTTTGGAGTATTTCTTTATAACTTTTTGATAAACCTACTGGTCGGCGACCAGTATCGTGCGAATTGACTCGACCAATGCCTCGTCATCTGGGTAGTCGCAGTTCTCGAAGTCCTCGACAACACGAACCCACTGTTCCTGGGTTAGCTCTAGCTCCTCAGACTCTGAGTATTCCCACAGGTCCTCGGCAATCGCCTTTGTGTAGATGGTTGGGACCGCAACGATTTCATCGTCCGCGATGTCCTTTAGTCTTTCCAATACTTCGGCTTTTGTGCTCATGCTTTGTCCTTTCGTCGTTTTGTGGTACTGGTCTATTATAACAGGTCATCTGTCAAAAGCTGGTACTTTGGAGTAACATGATAGTCATTTGTCCAATAATCTTCTGGGCGGCCTAGCCGCACGAACTCAGCCATGTCCTGGGCAAATGCCTTCCGGTCCCAGGGAGGAGTATCATCAATCATCTCCAGCTCGCTGGATTCCCAGCTGTTCACCTCGATGAAGACAAGTCCGGAGGCATCTCCAAACTGTCCGTCATCGGTAAAGTAAAAAACGTTGTTGCTCAAAATAAACCGCTTCCGATTACGCTATTAAACTTGATTGTCCAGCCCAAATGCCCATAGGCGTCTTCAAGCTTCACGACTCTGGTTGTGTAGGTTTCGATGGTCGATTCCACGACCAGCCCGTCTCCAACGTAGATGCCGATGTGCTCCACGCCTTTGCCTCGCTCAAATGAAACAAGGTCGCCAGGCTGTGGCACGCCCGTCCATGTTCCGGTCCGGCTTTGCTTGCCGGCCGAATGTTCAAGATCAATTCCAAACTTTGCAAACACGTATCTGGTGAAGCCTGAACAGTCCCAGCCTGACGGGGTCGAGCCCGTCTTTACATACGGTACCTGGCCTACATAGGTTAGGGCTTCCGCAACAATGTGAAGCCTGAGCTCCATTTCTTGTGCCTGTGCCAGCTGCCGTTCGACTGCAAGCCGTTGATCTTGTACGCTGGCCGTCTCGTTGTTTGATTCGACTACGGCGTTCCACTTATCTTGAATTGACGGATCCGACTCCGTTGCCTGTGCCGCTCCGATGTTTGTCATCAGAACCAAGCCGATCATTAAGACGGCTGCCTTTTCTCTAGAGCTCAAAGGTTTCATTTGTATCCCTTCATCTCTCCCGATTCCATTATACCGTCTAGGGCTTTCCGTCCCGCACTATTAACCAAGCCTGTGCCGTTGCCAGCTTACGAACTGCCCAACCGATTAGGTTGATGAGCTTGCCACGCCAGGTGGTCCGTCTTATTCGCCGTCCCATTCCGTTATGTACACCGCCTCGAAGTCCGTTGCCGGTCTACCAAGCCCGATCCGTGCCATGTCTAGGTACCGTGTGACGTCGGCGTGTCGCCGTGCCCGAAACCTTGAGATCTTCTCGCCCGTGTATACGTCGCGGATTTCCCATATGCCTGCCGACGCATTCTTGCGCCGTGGTGCCTTAGCCTCGGTCATTTCTCGCCTTCATGGTAGTTCATTACCAGCTCGTAGATCTGAACCGCAAGCTCCGGTGTGATTTGGTATCCGTGCTGCATTGCGATTTCGTCCAGGCTGTTTGCATCTGACATGCTTCCCTCGGTGTCATGCTTTTCAGCATCCGCCTTTGAGATGATGTATCCGGTGTCGTCCATGGTGAACCATGTATCCGTGCCGGTGTGACAGATCAATATCTCATCCATTACGCTACCTCCAACTTTTGTCCGCGCCCGGTTCCAAGCCCGGTTCCTAGCTCATTGAAATGTGATTCGCACATGTTTGCCCAAGGGCCCATGATTGTCTTGGCGTCATACTCTGCTTGCTTTCCGCAGATGTCGCAGCTCGGAAGCTGCTGTACTTTTACTGATGTACTCATTTGGATTCCTTCCGTCGTTGTGTACATGTCTATTATATCAGGCGTCTTTACGCTTTGCCTTGCCCTTTACGAGTCTTGGTGTTTTACGCACGCTCTTGATAACGGCAGCCGCTTCCTTGGTTAGCCTGCGGGCTGTCGATTTCTTTTCCTTAACTTGATCTTGCTTGATCTCTTCGAACTCTTGCATAGTCTTTTCCATTGCTGCAAGTGCCGCATTGATACTTGCAATGAGTTCGTTATACCGAACCTCATCGAACAACGGGGTATCTGTGTCTTTGTTCTTCTTTACCATATGTCTTTCCTTCTGTTTGTATTTTGGGTGTCTGGTAGGGAGGGATACTTTGACGGAAGGATTACCTCCCCACCAGAACTCTATTAGGCAGCCGCGCGAGTACTCACTTTCATGATTGCCGCAGTCGCAGCCTTGCCAATTTCTGTTGCCGCACTTGCTGGGTCGAGCGTTCCTTCAAGAACAACTGCGTCAGTTCCACGAGCAAGATGTGTTGCCATGCCACCGCGTTCGAATGGTAGCCACAGAACTGCAACACCTGTTTCCTGACAACGCTTCAACCACTTCTTTGCGTGTTCCTGTTCGTCAGGTGTGTAGTGTCCATCACTCACAACGACAAGCAGACGAGCACCTGTGCCCTGCAGTAACTGCAGTGAACCATCAAGTGCCTTGAATGCTTTGTTGAACTTTTCAGTTCCATCAGGAGCAGTGTACACGTTGACCTCTGAGAGATGCTGTCCTGGCTTGAGTGTAGGGAACACTTCGGAACCATAGTAGACCATCGCGCACTTCGCCTGAGTCCTCTTAGCGGCTTCTGACATTACCCATGCAGTCACTGCCATTGGTTCCATTGCGTATCCCATTGAACCTGAGATGTCGACCATCACACCAACTGTGAGTGTTGGGTCATCAGTGTGCTTGCGTACTGTGCGCTTCCATGGTTCTGCCTGTGACATAACACCCTTTGATTTGAGTGCTGCGTTCTGCACAATCGCGCGAGTGCGTAGACGTCCTGGAGGAAGAACTGACTTGATGTCAGTCTCTGAGCGTTCGCGATACTTTGCGCGCTCTAGCATTGTTGCAACCTTTACTGCAGCCGCACGCTCTGGTCCTGTTGGTAGACGCTTCTCACGAAGACGTGAACTAGTCTTTGAGAATGGTTGAGGTCCTGTGCCCTTTGAGAAGATGTCGTTGGCAGCGTCGCGATTTTCCTTCGCTTCCTTTGACGCCTTCGACTTTGTGGTAACGATCTCTGCCCACTCTTCACTTGTCTGCTGATCGCCAAGTTCGTCCTGCGCGCCAATCGCTGCTACGTCTGCTGCTTCGCCAAGTGCGTCCATCAACTCTTCGATGAACTGTTGCATCTCTGGTGTTGGCTGCTCAGATACTTCACCGCGCTCTGTGGCTGCATCCTCGACAAGCTTTACCCACTCGCGTGCAAGATCATACAGTGGCTTTGGGTTGTAGTGCTCATCGTGCATTTGGAAACGATTCCACACTGAACGAAGTTTTGACATTAGGTCTTCGCCAATGAATGAGTCAAGTAGATCTGCGATTGGTTCGACGTCCTCACGCTCAAGCACGTCTGCATCAACACGAGCAAGTGTTAGTCCTGCAAGATGTGCAGCCGCACGAGTAGATGTAAGTTCGCCAATGGTATCGGCAACGTCTGCAATCACGATTTCAAGTGCACACGCACGCAGGAACCCACGATTTGCGGGCATGTCATTGACACCTGCTGCTTCGATTCGTGTCTCTTCAAGAAGGTTGATTGCTTGAAACTCTTTGTCAGATAGCTCACGCATTGCATCAACTAATGACCAACGTGAGTACTTTGCATGTAGTGCCTCATGAAAGATTGCGCCTGAGGCTTTAGGCCACTCAAACTGTGTGGTGCGCTCAGTGAGGTCACCAATAGCTTCTGGGGTTAGACCCTTGCCGAACGCAACGTCAACATTGACTTCGATTTCAGCGAGCTGTGGATTGAAACATGCAGGTGCAGGTCCACCAGCTCCTGGTCCAACGTAAGCAACAAGATCACCGCGTGATGACCAGTCACTTGCAACGCGACCAATCTGTGCGCCAACCTTGAGCCATTCCATCGGAGTGGCTTCCGCGCGAGTCGCGCGAGTTCTAATGTGTTCCATTTTGTATCCTTCCGTCATTTGGATAGTTCTATTATATCAGGTGGGTGAGAGGGAAGCCACACCCAAGAGGCTCCCCTCCCAACCTGGTTTGCCAGGATTCTAGGGAAGGCATTCCTAGATCTTGGCTGGACGGCATTCCTCGCCGAACACCCTAGTGAACACGTCCGCAACGACGGGGCGATCGAGTTCAGGTGCTGCAGCAAGTAAGTTCGCGATTGCGAACTTGCTGCCGAAGGTCTTTGATAGATCTCTAAAGGCAAGCAACTCACGCATTTGTGGTGCCCAGGATACTTCACCTGTCTGTTGCTTCTTTGCGAGATTTTGTGCAGCAGTGACGATGGTTGCAGGGGAACCAAGCTTTTTAGCAAGACCCCAGTCAGTTGTCATCTCTGCATGAATTTGGAAACGTGATAGCAATGCCTCACTGAGTCGCACACCTGGTGCGTTTGGGTTTGTCGCCGCAATGACGTAGAACCCATCCTTTGCTTTGACAGTCCCGCGTTCTGGGTTTGCTGTCACAACAAGTTCGCGTCGTCCATCCATAAGTCCATATGCAAGTGATAGAACCTTTGGATCAATCAGACCTACCTCATCAATGAGAAATGGTGTACCTGAGATGGCTGCCTTGACAAGTGGACCATCTTCCCAGATGAAGCCACCTGATGGGGTTTGCACGTATCCACCAACGAAGTCTGCAACTTCAGTGTCGCCTGTACCAATGATGGTGTGTAGTTCTTCACCGAATGCTGCTTCAACAAGTGCAGTCTTACCGCAACCTGGCGCACCATACAGTAGAACGTATTGGCTAGTTTCACGTGCCTTACGGAGAACCTCAACGTCGTTGTGTTCACCCCAGACTCGTGAGAAGTAGTCGTCACCATTTGGACGCTTGTACTTATCTGAACCTACAAGTGCATCTGCTGATATCACTGGAACTGCCTTCTTTGGTGCTGTCGCGCGAGCTGTTGCTCTTCCTGGGACTGGCATCAACTCATCTAAAGATGATGCAAGATCCGAGTTGACAGACTGAGTTACCGCACTAGCGATGACTCCTGTAAGCCCCGGATGGAGCTTATCGTAATCTATGGTTACTGACATTGGGTGTCCTTTCGTCGTTGGGTGTTGATAGATCTATTATATCAGGTACTACTCTGCGAACAGAGATTCCCCGAAGTTGAGTGCCCTGCGGCAACGTGTGATTCGACCAAGAATCTTGTAAGGAGTCTTTGAGAGACGAATGTCCTCGAGGTCTTCTTGAGTTACCTCGACAACAATTGGTTGCTTGTACAGTTGCCAACCTGAAGTTACGAGTTGGTTGAACAAGTTATCTGTGTACGAGATGCGATCCGCAACTGTTGCAAGTGCGTGCTCTTTACCGAGCGCAACAAGTTTATTTGTCATTGGGTCGATCTCACTGCGGAACACTGTGCTCATCTGCTTCCAAGTCTTACGTGGACTTGAACTTGAGATGCGACGACGATAGGTAGTGATTGGCACATACTTACCTGAAGCGTTGATTGCCTCAGGTGTGATGATTACCTGGTTCGTGCTACCTCCATGTCGAAACTCTAAGTAGAGAGCTTTTCCGACAACCTTTGTATCTGTCATGTTATTTCCTTCCGTCGTTTTGGATGTGTAGTTCTATTATATCAGGCGACTTTGAAGTTCGGCAGCCGAACTGTCACCATCATCTGTGGGTACTCAAGATCGAAGGACTCAGTCTTGGTAACCCAGACTGCGTTGTCATCTTCGTCGTAGTCGTCAACTACCTTGTAGGTAATCTCTAGACCTTCGTCGCCATGCTTGACTTCGATCAGTTCGATGTCAGTGTAGGTGACAAACTCGCTTGGGTTCTGTCGTGCATACTCAATTAGTGTCTCCATGTCCTCGTAGAGGAAGTCCTCGCACTTGATTATGTCCGCGCAGTATAGTCGTTCACTCATTTAGCGTCCTTTCGTATTTCGTCGTTAGTACTATTATATCAGGCAGGTGTGTCATCTTCGAGTATTGAAACACCGAAGTCGAGTTCAATACCGCGATTTCTTTCGAATGCCTTTGGCAGGTCAGAGATGTTCATCTCGTCTTCCTCACACTTGCGCATGAGTTCCTTTGCCTCTTCTTCATTGGCTGCCTCGAACCAGACCTGGTTCATTGAGACCTCGTTGAATCTAAATGTAAATGTCTTCATGTCACTCATAGTAGTGTCCTGTTCCTGTTGACTTGATCAGATCGACGACTGACTCAGCGTCCGCATCGATTTCTTCTTCGTACTCGTCAAAGTCGTCCTCGCGCTTTTGGACAGACCATGACGCAACGAGCACTGGGTGCTTCGCGTCTTTATTCTTTGCGTGGTACCACCAAAAGGAGATGCCATCGTACTCAAAGGTGTCGTGGGCTGGGTCTTCAATAGTTTCCCACTTGAAGGCTTCACCTTCGATCTTGACATTTTTTGTTTTCCAATTTACGGAGTAGCCATACTCGCCATCCTCATTTGTGAGTTCGGCAAAGATCGCTTCCATCTTGCTTGGGTCGTAAACGTAGTTGTCCATTTGTGTCCTTCCGTCGTTATGGATCTATTATATCAGGTCGCGCCTGACAACTTCAGGTTCTACAACTTTACCTTCGCGGGTTGGGCAGTAGTCAACCTTGTGTGACTTTGAGTGATTTGGGAAGAGTGAGTCCTTGCTCCAGTATTCAACGTATGTGTATACTGTGTGCTGCCATACTCCATTGTCAAGTGCAGAGTTGGTGACTGATTCACCGCAGACCTCACACTTGCCAAACCAGAGACGATTGTCCTTGCGGAATCCATCTGCTGGATCTAAAACCTTGAAACCATTTCCGATTCCAAGTTCGCGTACCATTTCGAATGTTATTTCCATTTGGGTGTCCTTCCGATCAATAGTTCTATTATATCAGGTAGGTGTGACAGAAAGAGGTAAAAAACTGCCACACCTACCTAATTCCTCTGCCTAGGACAGAAGTTTCTTGAACTGGGCCAGCTTGGCATTCGCCTCGTTGAGCTGAGCCTGGAGATCCTTGGTACGTTCCGCAACGATCTTCTCAATCAGGTAGTCGATTGCGTTGTCCTGGTTTCGATTGATGTCCGGAGCGCCGATCGGCTTTGTTACCTCGATCTTCTTTCGTGGACGTCCAGCTCGGGACTTGGCGCCTGCGCCAACATCAAACAACTTGTAGCCATCAACCACGGACGCAACAGTGCGAGTACGAGGTGATGAGCCGGAGTTGAACAGATATGCTGGCTTAGGTGATGTGTTCGCACCATTGGCGCGAAGCTTACGCTCAGTTGGAGTTTCCAAGTGAACTGCGATCTTGTGTGCTAGGACGAGCTGTTCTAGCGCATACTTGACTCGGTGGTCAACAAGTTCGATGTTGGCTTCATTCTTAAGATACATCTGCATCTCTTGAGTTGAAACCGGCTGCTGTAATTCTTCAAGGGCTACCTGAATGATGTCCTGCAGACTTAACTGTTCGCTGTGGCGATCTGCTAGAAACTTCTTGAACCCTGGGTTATTTGCATTGTTATGCTTTGTAGTAGTGGGTGATGTCATAGGTGTAGTTATTGTCGCTTTCTTGTAGGGCGTGATTCTCGCCATGTCTCGTATCTTTGTCATGATGTCCTTCCGTCAGAGCTGGTCTCTAACTGTTTGATTATAACAGGCGCATGTGACATTTGCGGATTATGAAACACCGGTGTTTGGGATGGGGCTGTTTTGATGTCTACACGGAAGTTAGACCGGATCGAGCTCGATGCCCGATCGGATCAGCCGGTTTGTCTACACGGAAGTTAGGCCAGGAGTTCAGGCCGTCACTCGAAAGCTACCGGTCTCACGGCCTAGCCGTGAAAGGCTTGACTCATCTGGCATGCCCGTTACGTCAGCTCCGGCGTATCCGATCATCCGTTGCCATTGCGAATACGCTGATACGGTCAGGCCGTCCCAGCTTCCGTTCGTCGCGTTACGCAGGCCCGTCTTAACTGAGAGCGCAACCTGTACCCGTTCGATATGGGAATTACGTTTCCCAGGCCTCAAATTAGAAAGCTTGATCTCGGGCAGGCCGTCTACCTCAGGAGCTGGTCTCTCCCTACCAGGCCTGAAGTCAGGCCGCCCGAAACCAAGGATCTCATGACGTGAGCGTACCCGTTCGTACACGCCGTCAAAGCTTTTTATGTTTTGCTTGGGCAGGCCGCTATCCGTCATGCCCTCGATGACTCTTACCAGGCCTCGCCTGTTCCAGTCCGTCACCTCGATGACTATTCCGACGTGTCCCTGGCTAAAGGATTCAGCGCCCGTTGGGAAGTTATAAAAGACGATGTCCCCAGGCCGTGGTCTCGCGTGCCACCGTCTGGCCCGTATAAACTCGGCCAGGCCGCTTGTTGTATTTACGCAGGCTGGAATAGTGATGCCCGTCTCGCGGGCCACAACGTCAATGAAGGCACCGTTCCATGCCAAGCCTTGATATCCGACCAGGCCACCGTAATAAGAGTCCGTGCCCGTCCGGGAACGATACCCGAGGTGCGTCCGTGCCTGAGCTATAAAGTCAGCCCGTCTGTCATTTGTCTTTTCGGCCATGCCGTAATCCTAAACCGTTGAGGCAGCTTTTAGAATAACGAGCTTATATAGCCCGTCAGCGAGAGTCTCGGCCTCGTTAAGCCTGGCCGTTAACCGAATGTGCTCAATCCGCGAGGCCGCCAGCTCGATGTCGTTGTTAAGTCTGTCCGCATGTTCCCGTGCCGCGTGATATAGATCCTCGATGTTCAATCGGTGTCCGTCGCCTTCTCTTCATTGGTCTCCTCGATTATCACTGCGTCACTGACTTCAGAGTCGATTGTAACACCCTGAATGATCAAATCGGTCGAACTCTCCAAGGCTTCAGGTGCAAGCCGTGCAAGCCGTTCGGCGATAATTTGCGCCGCAGGCCGTCCGTCAACAACCTTGGCTGTCACGTCGAACTCCTGGCCGCCACGGATTCCTGCACGGTCGAGGATCTCGGTGGAAGCCTTAAGCTTCACCGGTTCCGAGGCCGCGTTTAACATTAGGTCCTCAAGCATGTCAACCGCGTACGGTGCTGCCTGGGTAAGCTTTTGCCGTGCCCGTTCGATGTCCTCGCCTGGCCGCTTCTTAATACTTCTTAAGTGAACACGGCAGAGGCCGTCATCCTTAGGCCGTCCGCTACTCCAAAGCATGCATCGGAGGCCGTCGTCTTTCACGGCCCGACATCTGTGTGGAAGCGCCGTGGCCTTCTTGGTTTCCGTGGCTACTGGCTCGTCTTGTTCCCGAACCCACATCTTGGTAGCACCAAGAACCCAAGGCGGAACGAGGTAGTCCGATGCCGACTCGGCTAGAAGTTCCAAACCGGTCAGGTAGTCTGAGTTTGGGCGGTCGCCGTCAACCATGATTGGTTTCTTCTCGGCTAGAGACAACATCCGTCTCTCAGTGGCCATCGCCTGTGACCGCGCCTGGATCAGGCCGGTCGGAACACCGTTGGTTGAGTAGACAGTATCCCAGCCCATCTTTGCACCGCGCAGGATCTTACGGTTCTCGAAGGTGTCCTCGCAGACGCCGCGTTCGGCCTCAACGATTCCGAGCTCTGAAAGATCTGGCCGCAGGTTAACTGGGTCATCAATGCGGACCTCGGGGATCTCGTCCTCGGCGTCGCCAAATAGGTTTACGTCTGTACTCATGATGAGACTATAGTATCTTTAGAAATGAAAGGAGACGGACACCACATCTCCGGGGAGAGGACTGGATGCGGTGCCCGCCTCGTTCTGACTCAAGTAACCATCACCTGCACGGGCGACGTCACTTGAAACTTAAAGCGTCGCTGTGTTGTGAGGTAGGTTAGGTTCGGTCTACTTCTTTTTCTTCGGGGCTGTCTTCTTAAGCGCCTCGGTTGCGATTGCCTGAGCAACGCGGCCGAAGGCTGGATCCTTCGAGTTTAGGAAGCGGATTGCCACCGGGACCACTGCCGCGATTCCAGCGTGAATAAGGACCACAGGGTCCGTTTCACCAGCTGTGTATAGAGCAATGACCGCCGCTAGGAAGCTGCGTCCCCAGGAGGCTGCCATAGCCTTGACCTGTGGTGTAAGTAGTTTATCCATGTTCTCTCCTCTTGCAGACACGTAGCCTGCGAGGACAACTGTATCGGGTGTTCTCCTAGGTGATCTCGGAAGTTTTTCACGAGAGTGGGGAGAACGGGCCAGGCTATGGTATCCTTAGAAACAGTTGGACCTGTCCGATTTAGGTTGTCCTCGCAAACTGCTTTGTTTTCTTAATTTACTTTGTGATGTGTTTCCAGGTTGCTGGACCAACAATGCCGTCAGGTGTACCTAACGCCTTGTTTGCTTCCTGGGCAGCAACGACCGCAGACTTGGTTGTCTCGTCATAAACGCCAGTCTGTGGTACACCTAGCTTCATCTGCATGAACTTGATGTAGTCACCTGAAGCGCCAGGACCAAACGGCTTACCTGGGAACTTAGGATCTGGTCCCGATGGGACTCCAGTATCTCTCTTGTCTGGTTTGCTTGCCGCAACCTTCGCCGCAATGGTTGTCTTGACACCCGACATAATCTGGGCTGGGTCAATGTCCTTGTTGGCGTACTTCCATGGGGATACTCTAGCTTCGAAATGAAGATGAGGTCCAGTCGAGTTTCCAGTGTTTCCAGACAAACCGATCTGCTGACCTTCGGTAACCTGTTGACCTGTCTTGACTTCTAGCTTGCTCAAGTGAGCATAGACTGCACGGATACCGTCTCCGTGGTCGATGATGATAGCGGTCCCGTAGGATCCGCCCCAAGTCACACCTGCTTTAGCCTCGAGGACTTTTCCGTCCTTGGCTGCGTAGATAGGTGTTCCTGTTGGAACTGCGAAATCAACTCCTGTGTGATAACCACAGCTCCAGTGTTTTCCCGGACGGCGATATACCGTCGTGATCTTGAACTTACTCGGGACTGGTGATGCCATAAAACCCTCCTTAGGTTTATGACAAGTAATCGTATTCTAGGAGTTCAGAGTTCGTTCTTCGCCGCGCAGGATATCCAGGGCTCGACGAGCGCCCAATGTGTAGAGCGTATTGTCGTCCTCGATCTTGGCTTCCCACTCGGCAATCAACATCACGATCTCTCGCTCAATGTCGCCAGCCCAGTCATTAACCACCGTCTCGATTAGTCGCTCAATCATTGCGAACTTTAGCGGCCACTCTTCTTCAGGGGCTAGGGCTTTCATCGTCGAGATCAACTTGTCCTTCAGTAGGTCCCTCTTGTTCATCTTCTGTCACCACTTCTTTCTCTTCTTGTATTTTGGCAGTTCCGTCTTTTATAGCTTGAGGTACATATCCGTCCTGGCATTTACAGCCACAGACATAGATCCTGTCGTAATAAGTGAGTTCTGGCTTACAGTGCTCACAGTCTTGGGATAGGCACCAACCGCATTTGGTTCGGTCGCTACGAACGACCCTCATCGGACCCTTATGGTCCGTGGTGCTTTCTCTTCTTTTCTTGGGCATCACTACTCCACTACGTAAATTGTATCCTTGTGGTGCTTGACCTTCACTTGTGGATCAACCCAGATCTTGTGACCAGCTCGCTTGGCACGTACGCACCACGAGTAGTCCTCACCGATATTTGTCTCGTAGTCCACGTTCTCCCATTGGATTCTCTCGATAAGAAACCACGGGCGTTCCATTGACTCAAAGACTCTCCACTTGACCATGACAAAGCCAAAGCCAATTGCCCAGCACTCCACGGGTTCGTCCCAGAGTAGGAGCTCAACCTTGTTGACCTTACGGGGTCTTCCGTTCTCATCCTCAAACGCTAGTGCCAGCGTTCCATTTGGGTGAGTCTGGTAGAGCCCACCGACAACCTCATGTGGACTAAACCACAATCGCTTGAAGGCGTCAAGGTCCCACGAGATATCCGAGTCAATCCACATGATTTTCTCATAGGTGAACTTACCTTCGCCAATTTCATGGGTATCGTAGTTGTGGACATAGGTATTCGTTGCCGTTAGCTCACGAGCACTCGGAATGAAGCTTGAGTACTTGTTTAGGAACTTGTAGGTTAGCCCTTGCTGTTCCAGCCATTGGGTAGTCTCTAGCAGCGACTCGATATACTCAGGTATGAAGTTTCTACCTGGTGTCGCAAACAGGACATCGTAGTGTGGCTTGCTCACTAGATCTCCATTCGACAGTTGGCGCACAAGAGGTTGTTGAATCCGGTGTCGTGATTTGCCGCATGTAGACTTGCTGTGACTGCCACTGGACTTACAGGTCCCTCAGTCTCACACCTATCACACTTGGCTTCAACCAACCACTTGATCTCAACGCCTTTTCTTGCTGCCGCAGCCATACCTCGACCTAACGCATGCATTGGCCCTTGTCCGTCTGTCTTTCTTAGGAACATACGTAGATCCGAAACCTCAATGACTGAGCGAACCTTCTTGCACGAGCAGTCCATCTTGCTCGGCTTACACTGCACGATACCGACGATCTCACTATGACGAGCTACCGCGTGACCACAAAGGCAAACCCTCTGGTCTCTTGGTCCTCGTTCAGCTAGATCATCATTTGCCTCTAGGGCTTCATCAAGTGTGAAGTCAAAGTGGCTAAATGCGTTGCTGTTCATAACATTACTCCATTCAATGCTAGGTACCCGTAGATTCCTAGTGCGGTTCCTGCTAGCACACCAGCAAGCTGAACTAGTCTCCAGAGAAGTCCCATGCTTTTTCTTTCTGGCCAGGTTAGCCAGATTATGTAGATTGCTCCAATGATTGCGATTACCAGGGCAACCTCAGTTCCCCAGTCGTTTATGAATTTGTCCATGTAGAAATCCTATACCAAAAATAACCTAAAGTAAACCTAAAAGGTGTAAATCTAAAGTCAACTATATTTTTCGTAGCCCCCTCGTCTACACCTTACACGTAATACTAAATATAGTTAACTATATATTTATGTATATAGTTTTTAGGTTATACTAAGCAAAATAACTGCTTAACTTCTACTTCTTCTTGTTAGTACATACTAAGCAAAATATCTGCGGCTCTAGCCCAAAGATCTCCTAGTATGTCCTCTACCACTCCACTTAGGCTCCCCAGGATACTAAGCACTTTTTTACGTTTTCTTTGTCGTTTCATGCCCCAAGATTCCACACACCTGATATAATAGAAACATGTTGACGTTATTGTTCGCCTACGGCGCATATAGAAATGCCAAGGCCGCTCGTAAGGCCCTAGCCCAGATGCAACCCGCTCCTACCCCGGAAATGAACATCATCCTTGTTGCCTACGGTCT
>Ga0079301_1000112_pt1 | contig 39635 bp, 36 predicted proteins | sample Wag4_2014_7_11_3_FD_74797 | JGI IMG/M metagenome (GOLD analysis project Ga0079301, IMG submission 74797) | Fresh water mixed with fracking chemicals microbial communities from Ohio, USA - Utica-2 Time Series FC 2014_7_11 | ecosystem: Engineered > Industrial production > Chemical products > Input... | reverse complement strand
TGCCCTTGGCGGATGACATGACATCAGGCTCAATCCCCGCCCATTGATGGGCCCACATCTTGCCGGAACGGCCCATGCCGGTCTGCACTTCGTCCAGTGCCAGCAAGAGCCCGTATTCATCGCACATGGCGCGCAATTCGCGCAGAAAGCGCAGCGGCGCGGGGCGCACGCCGCCTTCACCCTGCACGGGTTCAATCATCACGCCGGCGGTATTGGGGCCAATCGCATCACGCACCGCATTCATATTGTCGAAGGGCACATGGTCGAAGCCTTCAACCGGCGGGCCGAAGCCGGCCAAATATTTCTCATTCCCCGTGGCGGCCAGCGCGGCCATGGTGCGGCCATGGAAGGCGCCATCAAAGCAAATCAGACGGTAGCGTTCCGGGTGGCCGCCTTCCGCATGATATTTGCGGACAGCCTTGATCATGCCTTCATTGGCTTCCGCGCCGGAATTGCAGAAAAACACACTATCGGCGAAGGAGTTTTCCACGTGCCGCTGCGCGAGCCGTTCTGCTTGCGGGATGCGATACAGGTTGGAGGCATGGATGATCTTGCCCGCCTGCTCCGCAATCATCCGCGTCAGATGCTGGTGCCCATGGCCGAGCGAGGATGTCGCGATGCCCGCGCCGAAATCCAGGAAACGTCGGCCATCTTCCGTCCAAAGTCGCGCGCCTTCGCCCCGCTCAAAAGCAAGGTCGGCACGGTTATAGGTCGGCATCAGGGCGGGAATCACGTTTCCAGTCTCCGCAAGCAATCGGCCCGGGCAAAGGCGACCATCGCCCCACCAAGGACCGGAAAGGGGAAACTTGCCGGAAAAGCGCCTAGGATGAAAGGGCAAGCAGCGAAAAAAGCCTGTTATTCCCCAATATTCATCAAGGCGCCCCGAACGCGCGCCGCCTGGAATTGCGCCATGAATAGCCAAGCCGCCAGGCCAAGCCAGATCAGATCAAGCCCAAAGGCATAGGCCAGATGATCCCAGGCAAGCTGCCCATTCAGCAGCGCTGCGCGCATGCCTTCAAAAACATGTGTTGCTGGGATGGCAAGGGAGATCGGCTGCAACCAGCCAGGCAGGACCGAGACCGGATAAAACACCGCCGAAAAGGGTGCCAGGCCGAACAACACGCCCCAGGCCAAAGCCTCGGCCCCCGCGCCGTGGCGTAGGATAAGGGCCGTCACGCCAAGTGCCACCGCCCAGCCCATGGCCATCAGCGCCGCGAAGTAGAGCACCAGCACCGGCCCCAGGGTCCAAATGCCAAAGCCATACAACAAAAAGGCGAGCAAAATGGCCGGCCCCACGCCGATGGCGGTGCGGAGCATGCTCATGGCAACCAAGCCCGCCACCAATTCATGCGGGCGTAGGGGGGCCACGAAGATATGGCCCAGATTGCGTGACCAGATTTCCTCCAGGAAGGAAATGGCGAAGCCCATTTGGCTGCGCAGCGTCACCTCCCACAACAGCACACCGCCCAGCAGCACGCCGGCGGTGACACTGGCCGTATTGTTCTGCACGCCAGTGAGCCAAGCGGTCACAAACCCCCAGACCAGCATTTGCAGCACCGGCCAGTACATAAGTTCGAGCACCCGCGGCCAGGAACGCCGATAAAGGGCCAAATGCCGATACATCAGCCCCCAAATGCGCCGCCCTGCCCCGCTCATGCCGCGTGCCCCTGGCCGCGGGCGATGTCCAGAAACACCTGTTCCAGATCATCGCGGCCATAGCGCGCGATCAGATCATTGGGGCTGCCCTGGTCCACAATCCGCCCGCCCTTCAGCATCAGCACATGATCCGCAAGGCGTTCGACCTCAGCCATATTATGGCTGGCCAGCAGAATGGCGGCACCGGACTCGGCGCGATATTCTTCCAGAAGGCTGCGCACCCAATCGCCCGTATCGGGGTCAAGGCTCGCGGTCGGTTCATCCAGCAGCAGCAATTCCGGGCGATTGATGAGGGATTTCGCCAACGCGACCCGGGTTTTCTGCCCGGCCGAAAGTTGCCCTGCCGGGCGGTCCATAAAGCCGGTCAATTGCAGCCTTTCCGCCAATTCGGCGATGCGGTCCTGCGCCTTGGGCACGGTGTACAGATGGGCATAAACGGTCAGGTTTTCCCGGACTGTCAGCCGATGCGGCAGCGCGACATAGGGTGAGGAAAAATTCATCCGCGCGAGCGCCGCGAAACGATCCCGCGCCATATCATGGCCCAATACCACCACACGCCCCGCACTGGGCACCAGAAGGCCCAGCAGCATGGCGATGGTGGTGGATTTCCCCGCGCCATTGCCCCCCAGCAGCGCCCAAGTGCTGCCGGCGGGTTGCGAAAAATCCAGCCCAGCAACCGCGGGCGGATCACTGACCTTATAGGTTTTCGTCAGACCCTCGGCCTGGATCGCGGGACGCATCATAAGGGGCATATCGGCGCAAACTGGCTTTTCGCCAAGTCGGATCATGTCTGCCGCGCCCATTCGGGGTGGGCCTGCTGCATGTCACGCTGCCGAGCGCTGGCTTTCTATCAAGCGCCCCTGGAACATGCGAATGCCCATTTCCCAGCCCCAGGCAATGGCGGCGGGGCGATCCGCGCCGGCCAGCACCACATGTTCGGCGGTATGCGAAAGTTTCTTGCGAAGTTCCGCCGCCGCCACGCTGTCGGCGGCGGGAAAATCCTCGGACCAGTTGAGCCGCAGAAAATTGAACCCGGCGCGGAGGCTGGAGACCACGCTTGCGGCGAAGGGCGAAGCCGCTTCAAGCATCAGCCGATAGCCACGCGCCTGGGCGAAATGGCGCGCGAGCAGGAACAGATCGGGTGCGGCCAGGACATCTGCCGCGTCCAGCCCGATGATCAGGTTATGGCGCCGCTTCTGCGGCATAAAGGAATCAAGCCGAAGGAATTCAGTTGAAAAAAGGCTTTCCAGGCGGAGCGGAAGCGCCAGCGCGCGCATATCGCCCAATTCCTCGGGGCGGGCGATATCACTCAATTGCCGTCGGTCGATGGATTTGAGCAGCCGTTGCGCGAAGGCCGGCGTGAGTGAGATATCGCATCCCGGCAGCAGTCTCTCACAGATTTCGGATAGCTCGGCGCGACTATCCTCCCAAAAAAGCTTGCTGTTCTGGCCCCCCGGTTCCAACCAGCAGACTCTCTGGCGGCGAAAAAAAATGCTGAGATCAGCCGCAGTCAGCCCGCGCTCGGCCGAAGCCAGAGCAGCTTCGTCAACGGTGCGATCTTGTGGCTCCACGCATGCCATGGCCTGCATGGCCGCCACCATGCCCAAGCTCTCTTCGACGGCGGCCATCACCGCCGCGGCCTGTTGCGGCAGGCGCAGAACATGCACCGCCTTCTCCGCTTCCTCGGCTTCCAGCATTGAGAACAGAACCCTGCGATGATGGTCCAGCGCATCGCCTGCATTGGGCAGGCCGATGGCCACCAAATCTCCACCGGGTAATTTGAAGCTTCTGACCCGCGCCGTGCTGTTCAGGGGCTCCCACGCCTCGCGCAGCAAATCCGCCTGGGTCCCAAGGCGCCTAGCCCTGGGCAGGGCCGAAAACCTCAGCATCAGCACCAGACGCTCCTCGCCCATGGCAACGGCATCGCGAATGGCATTGGAAAGTGCAACTGCAACAAGTGCTTCCACCGGCAAGGCGGTTGTCTTTTGTGGCTCAGTGCTCATGAATGGCCTTCGGGCAACACAGCCTCCAGCATCGGGGGCTTGTGGCAGCCCTGCCTCTCGGAAGGGGAGGTCGCCATGCCGCGGGCGCGGCATTCCGAGCGCAAGCAACGTGCTGCTTCGCTGCAAAGCGCCATGCGGCCCGCAGCGATAATGTCCTCAATCCATGGCCCGCCAAAAAGATGAATACCTTGGCTGAGCCCCCAGGAGACCGCTTCCTCGCCATCGCAGCCATCAAGAATGAGGTGTTCTTGATCAAGGCGGCGGAGCGTCTTCAGCGCTTGCGGATCCTCCAGCGCTGGCGACCAATCCAGCATGAGCCAATCCGCAGGCAGGACATCCGCCTGCACCAGGGAAAGTGCCGCTGCGGAAAGCCCCGTTATCGCGATTCCCCAAGCATCCTGCCGTAGCGCTTCCCGTCTTGCAGCGAGGTTGTTGATGGAAATGGCTTCGTGCAGTGAAAGCGCAGCGTACAGCGCCGGTGAATGGGCCGGCGGCATGCGCGGCGTCGGCTCGGTCGGCGTGGGCGGCAGCAGATCAGGGGTCAAGCCAATGAACAGCGGCGCCACCGGCCCGCCGCCCAGGAGTGATTGGCGCATGCCTTCGTCGCCCAACGCCTCCAGCGTCCGTTTCTGAAGCTGGGCCCGCGCATGGCTTTCGAGAGACCGATCCTTGGCATGGTATCTGAGGTATTGACGAAGCGCCTGATGATCGAGCGCAAGTCGCTGAAACACCAATCTTGGCCGCCTTGCATCCGTCATGCCGACAATGCTCTGCCGACGATAGACCTGCGCCAGATCAAGCCTATCCAACCTGGCCCTAAGGCCGAGAGGAGAGACGCGTTCAGTTTCCGAGACATCCAGAAATTGCGGCTGGCGCGCCGCGTTGAGCAACCCAGTCAGAATAGTCTTGGACGCTGGAAGCGGCAGAAGCTGCACCGCCGCTTCACCGAGAATGCGCTGAAGCAGCTTGCGGAGCCTCTCTGCTTCCGGGTCCGGCAGTTCAGTGAGCAGCCAGTCATTCGGCATGATCTCAATCAGGGAACCGCCCTTGATATCCGCAGCTTCGCGCAGCAGCGCGAAAACCAGCCTTTGCGCTTCCCGCGCTGCACCCGGAAAAACCCGCAAAGCCGCCCGCCCCGCCTCATCGCGCAGGGCGCGCTGCAAGGTATCCTGCAACGAGGTCTGGCTGGCCTGTAGATGCTGCGGCGAGGGACGTGAAATAGACATATGATTGCTAAGGGTTAGCAGAAATCTTCTAGCGAGACGTATAAAATTGCAAGGTCACGCGTAACGGGGCCGGGGGTTGCCCGGCTGCGCACAGGCTTCGGCCCCAAGGCGCTTTTCCCCCTTCGCTTGGTCAAAAAAACCCCTATATTAAACTCTGTTCATCTTGGAGGGGTCTGAATCCCATGCGTCGCCCAGCTTACCTTTTGACCGCTTTCGCGGCTCTTGCCTTGGTTTTGGTGCCGTTCCTGGCTGAGGCCAAGCCGGGCGGCCGGTCATCCGCGGGGAGCCGTGGCAGCCGGACCTACAGCGCCCCCCCGCCGACCCAAACGGCGCCGGGCACCGCGCGCCCGATGGAGCGCACCGCGACCCAGCCCGCCAGCCCACAACAGGCGGGCGCCCCGGCGCGCCCCGGCGCAGCGCCGCAGGCGCAGCCGCAGCGTTCCTTCATGGGCGCGCTGGCCGGTGGTTTGCTGATGGGCGGCCTGATCGGCATGCTGTTTGGCGGCGGGCTGCTCGGCGGTATCGGCGGCATTGGCGCGCTGCTTGGCATGCTGCTGCAAGTGGCGCTGATCGGCGGATTGATTTGGTTCGCTTTCCGCCTGTTCCGCCGCCGCCAAGCCGCGCCTGCCATGGCCGGGCCTTCCGGCTATGCGCGCCAGATGGAACCCGCGCCCATGGGCGGCGCGGCAGGCAGCGCCCAGGCGCAGCCAGCCCGCGATATCCAACTGACCCCGCAGGATTTTGAAGCCTTTGAGCGTGCCTTGATTGAGGTGAATGCTGCCTGGTCGCGCCGTGACCTGAAGGGCCTGCGCGATTTCGCAACGCCTGAGATGGTTAGCTATTTCGCGCAGGATTATCGCGATCTTGATGCGCGCGGCTGGCGCAATGAAACCCGCGATGTGAAGCTGGAAAGCGGTGATCTTTCCGAAGCCTGGCATGAAGATGGCCTGGATTACGCGACGGTTGCCATGCGCTTCAGCTTGCTGGATGCGACGTTTGAACAGGCCGGCGGCAAGGTGGTGGAAGGTTCCACCACGGAGCGCCAAACCTCGACCGAGCTGTGGACCTTTGTCCGCAGCGGCCCTGAGGAGCGCTGGTTGCTCTCCGCCATTCAGCAAACTGGCTGATTGGCTTTCGCCGGCATGGCCTGCGCCATGCCGGCGATGATTTCCCTCGCGGGTGGCTTTGGTGTAGGGCTGCCCGGTGGTTGAAACTTTACCAAGACACCGGGCATCTTTTGGCCGGCGTAGGCTTTTGGCCTTGGGCTCCGGCATGGGCCTGGCTTGTCCTGCCTTGGCGCAACCGCGTTACCCTGATCGCCCGATCCGCATGATTGTCCCTTGGGCGCCCGGCGGGCCCACGGATGCACAAATGCGTGCCTTATGCGAAGCCGCGACCCGACGCCTGGGCCAGCCGGTGCTGGTGGAAAACCGCCCCGGAGCAGCCGGCACGCTCGGCGCTTTGCACATGGCGCGGGAAGCGCGGCCAGATGGCTATACGCTAGGCCAAATGCCCAATGGCGTGTTTCGCCTGCCCGCGCTGACCGATCGCCCGCTTTGGGACCCGATACGGGACTTCACCTATATCCTGCGCTTGGTTGGCTATATGGGCGGGATTGTGGTGCGCGCTGATGCGCCATGGCAAGACTTGCATGCGCTATTGGCCGATGCGCGGGCCAATCCGGGCAAATTCAGCTATGGCACGCCGGGCGCGCTCACATCCGATGTGCAAATGACCCAGCTTGCCCGCATGGCCGGGATTGACTGGGTGGCAGTGCCGTTCCGGGGCGCGGCACCCAATCTGCAGGCGCTGCTGGCGGGTGATATTCATTTCTCCGTGGAAACCAGCGCCTGGGCGGAAATGGCGCTTGATGGCCGGGTGCGTCCACTTGCGCTTTGGATGCGCGAACGCGCCGCGCGCTTCCCCGCCGTGCCTACGCTGATGGAGCTTGGCTTTCCGATAGATGGTGAGAGCAGCTATGGCATTGCCGGCCCGCGCGGCATGGACCCGGCGGTGGTTGCCCTTTTGCATGATGCCTTTCGCGATGCGTTGAATGACCCCGCGCATCTGCGCGTGATCGCGCGCTTTGATATGCCGCTGCGGTATTTGGACAGCGCTGCCTATCGCGCCCATGTGGCCGCGGAAAATGAAGCTGAGAAGCGCCTGATGATCGAAATCGGCGCGCCGCGAAGCTGAAAACGCCGATCATCGTATAGGCAAGGCGATCCTGGTGCCCTTGCCCAAAGCCGTCAGCCAAGCCCCATCACGCGCGGCAACCACAGCGCCAAATCCGGCACGGCCATGACGGCCGCGGCGGAAAGCGTCATGGCCAGCACCAGCCACATCACCCAGGGCACGGTGCTTTCCATGGAAACGCCGGCGATGCGGCAGGATACCATCAAATTCACCGCCATGGGCGGCGTGAATTGGCCAATCGCGATCATCATGGTCAGTACCACGCCAAACCAGGTCAGGTCCCACTGAAAGGCATTGGCAATCGGCAGCAGCACCGGCAGCAGGATCAGAAAGATGGAAATGCCATCCAGAAACATCCCCACCATGATCAGAAGCATGGTCAGCAGCGCGAGAGTCCCGGCAGACCCCAGCCCAAGGCCCACCACCCATTCCACAACCGGGCGCACAATACCAAGCGTGCTGGTGGACCAGGCAAAGACCGTCGCCAAGGCAATGACGATCAGAATAACGGCGGAGATTTCCCCGGCCTCCACCAGCATTTCATAGACATCGCGCAGCGTCAGGCTGTGATGGACAAAGAAACCGATGAAAAGCCCATAGAATACTGCGACAACAGCGGCTTCCGTTGGTGTGAAAAAGCCAAGCCGCATACCGCCCAGGATCACCACTGGCGCCATCAGGCCCCAAAAGGCTTCCTTGAAGCTTTGCCAGACGGCAATGGCTTCCTGCTGGCGCGCCTTGCCACCAAAATCCTTCAGGATGGAAATGATGACCACGGCGGCGATGATGCAGAGCCCCGCCAGAATGCCGGGGATCATCCCGGCCGCGAAGATAGCGGGGACGGAGACCCCCGGCACCAAAACGGCATAGACAATGAAGGCGATGGAAGGCGGGATCAGGATATCGGTGGCCGCTGCCGCACCCACAATGCTGGCGATGAAGGGCCGTGGATAGCCATCCTCCGCCATGCTTTTCGTCACCACCTGGCCCACCGCCGCGCTGGTGGCGGGGCCGGAGCCTGAGATGCCGCCCATCACCATGGCGACCAGCACCGCAACGGACCCAAGCGCGCCGCGCCCGGCACCGACAAGTGCGGTCGCAAAACGCACCAAGCGGAGCGCCACCCCAGTACGGTCAAACACACTGCCCACCAGCACGAACATGGGGATGGCAATCAGCGGATACTTCGCAATGCCGGCATAGACATTGGTGGGCATCGCCATGATCGATTGATCCGCGAGCCATATGGCGAAAGCACCTGCAAGGCCAAGACAAATCGCAACCGGCACACCGCCCGCGAGCAGCACGGCAAAAGCCAGAAACAGGATGGTCGCGATCATGGCTCAGCCAGCCTCACCGCGTGCCAACCGGATCAGCCGCCCCGCCGCGCGCGCAATCACCAGCAGCGAAATCAAGGGCAGCCACCCGGTATAAAGCCATTGCGGATTGCCAAGCCCGTTGGATAGCACTTCAAAGCGATATTCATCGTAAGCAAGCTTGGCACCGAATACCGCGAGCAGGCCAAAACAGATGATGGCAAGCACCAGCGCCAGCATCTCCGCCCGGCGTTGCCCGATTTTGCCCATCAGATCGGTAAAATACCCAACCCGGATATGTCGCCCCGTCGCAATCGCCAGCGCCGCACCAATCAGCGCAATCACCACCATCAGTACCACCGAATATTCTTCCGTGATGGCAAGCGACACATTGGTGAGGTAGCGCGCCAGCACATTGGCCGCCGTAATCAGCGCCATGGCCGCCATAGCCATGGCGAGCAAGACGCGTTCAAAACTGAGCGGGATACGGGTCTTCGGATCCGGAAGCGTTGCCCCCGGATCCAGTTCAACATTCATGGCGCGTCAGGCGATGGCGCGCGCAATGGCAGCTTCGGCCTTTTGCACCAGCGCGCTGCCCACGGTCTGCGCCCATTTGTCATAAACGGGGCGCGTGGCGCGGGCGAAAGCCTGCTTTTCAGCGAGCGTCAGTTCTGCAACCGCCACACCACGACGGACGCATTCCTCGATGGAGGAACGATCCCCATCAATGCCAAGCCCTTTGCGCGCCGCCGCGATTTGCCTTTGCGCCGCTTCCCGCGCGCAGGCAATCACCAGGTCACGATCCGCCGGCGCGAAGCTATCCATCACGGGTTTGGAAGCCACAAAAATCGCCGCATCGGCGCAGTAATTCCAGATGGAAAGATGCTTCTGCGCGAGTGTGTCCATGCGGAAGCCCAGGAACAGATTGACCGGGTTCTCCTGCCCATCCACCGCACCGGTGGACAGTGCCGGCTGCAGATCAGCAAAGGACATTTGCACCGGATTGGCGCCGAGCCCCTGATAGATTTCACTGAAAATCGCACCCGCCGCAAAGCGAATTTTCAGGCCGCGCAGGTCTTCCGGTTTCCTGATCTCGCGCTTGCTGTTGGAGATTTCGCGGAAACCATTCTCGCCCCAAGCAACCGGCACAACATCGCGGCTGGTCAAGGTGCCGAACAGATCGCGCCCGACTTCTCCATTGATGATCGCGTCATAAGCGCGGTGATTGGGCATCAGGAAGGGCAGCGAAAAAATGTTCATTTCGCGGATTTGGGGGGAGATATTGATGGTGGAAAACACCGCCATATCAATCACGCCCTGGCGCATCGCGACCAATTCGCGCGTCTGATCACCGCCGACCAATTGGCTGCCGGGATAGACCTTCATGTTGATCCGCCCGCCTGAGCGCTGCGTCACCAGCTCCGCCCAGGTAAAGGCGCCGTCTGAGATCGGCAGCGGCCGATTGCCCACGACCGAGACCTTGTATTCGGCGCGGTACTGCCCCTGGGCACGCGCAATGCTGGGGGAGGCCAGTGTCAGCGCACCGGCGCCCAGCAGCAGGTTGCGGCGCGTCGCGCCCTGGAATGGGGTGGTCATGGCGTTCTTCTCCCGCTGGTTAAGTCCAGACTATGATCACCACTTGCCTAAGCCCAGCGCCGGAGGCAAGCGAAACATCGCATGGGCCGCCGGCAAGGCGGTTTTGATAGACAGGAGACGCCGCATGATCCCGACTTCCAACCTGGGCGCCATGCTGCTGCAAACGGCCCGCCGCCTGCCGGACCGCCCCGGGCTGATCTGGCGCGACAGGGTCTGGAACTGGGCGGAGATCGCGGCGCGGGCTTGTGCCGCCGCTTCCGGCTTGCGCGCGCGCGGGATTGGTGCGGGCGATCGCGTGCTGATCCACTCGCGCAACAATAACGCGATATTCGAAGGCGTTTGGGCCTGCTGGCTGATCGGCGCGGTTTGGGTGCCGACGAATTTCCGCCTGAGCCCGCCAGAGGCCGCCTATCTGTCCGGATCTTCGCGCTGCAAGGCACAAATTTTCGATGTGGCCTTCCCCGAACATCGCGCTGCCTGCCGCGCGGAAAACCCGGCCTGCGTGCTGGATATCGCCATTGGCGATGGTACCGGCTTTTCCTGGGAGGATTTGATTGCGGAAGGTAGCGCCGCGCCGGTGACCCTGCCCGCCGATGTGGATCGCGATCATCCGGCCTGGTTCTTCTATACCTCCGGCACCACGGGCCGGCCCAAGGGCGGCATCCTGACCCATGGGCAGATGGCCTTTGTCATCAACAATCATATCGCCGATCTGATGCCGGGGCTGACCGAGAATGATGCCTCCTTGGTGGTGGCGCCGCTGTCCCATGGCGCGGGCGTACACGCACTTTCACAAGTGGCGCGCGGCGCGGCCTCCATCCTGTTGCCCGGTGAGCGTTTTGATGTGCCGGAAGCCTGGCGGCTGATTGAGACGCATCGTGTTTCAAACATGTTCACCGTGCCGACCATCCTGAATACGCTTTGTCGTGATCCCGCCGTGGATACGCATGATCATGCGTCGCTGCGCCACGTGATCTATGCCGGCGCGCCAATGTATCGGGAGGATCAGAAATACGCGCTGAGCAAGCTCGGCCCCTGCCTGGTGCAGTATTTCGGCCTTGGCGAAGTGACCGGCAATATCACCGTGCTGCCGCCCGCCTGGCATAGCCTGGAAGATGATCCCGCCATGCCAATCGGTTCCTGCGGCTATCCGCGCACGGGGATCGAGGTGGCGATTTTGGATACCGCGAACCAGCCCTTGCCGGCCGGTGAAACCGGGGAAATTTGCGTGCGTGGTCCTGCGGTGTTCGCGGGATATTTCGAAAATGAAAGCGCGAATGAAAAGGCCTTCGCCGGCGGCTGGTTTCATACCGGTGATCTTGGGCATTTGGATGCGCGCGGCTTTTTGTACATCACGGGCCGCGCTTCGGACATGTATATTTCGGGCGGGTCCAACGTGTATCCGCGTGAGGTGGAGGAAGCGCTGCTGACACACCCATCCGTCGCTGAAGCCTGCGTGGTCGGCGTGCCTGATGCCAAATGGGGCGAAAGCGGCGTTGCCGTGCTGGTGGCCGAAGCGGGTGCCACGATTGATCCGGCGGCGGTGATGGCGCATCTGGATGGCAGGCTTGGGCGCTATAAATGGCCGGCCAAGATCGTGGTGTGGGATGCGCTGCCGCGTTCCGGCTATGGCAAGGTCCCGAAAAATGAGGTGAAGCGCCTGCTGGTGGAGCGCGGGCAGGCGTAATCTATTCAGCTATGCGGCGGCAGGCGCTTGCCCGTTTCGGCATCGAAGACATGCAGATGTTGGGTGCGCGGCGCGATGTCCAGCACCGCGGCTGATGGCGGCGCGCCGGGCAGGCGGAGCGCCATGGTTTCACCGGCAGCAAGCTTGCCGTGCACCACGCATTCCGACCCTAGCGGTTCGATCAAATCGGTGGTCAGGCGGAGCGGTCCCGGCAGGCTGATATGTTCTGGGCGAATGCCAAGCGTCACTTTCTGCCCCGGTCGCGTGGCGTATTGGCCGGGTGGCAGGGCAATGATGTTGCCATCCGAAAGCGCTGCCGCCTTGGCATCTTCCGTGATGGTGGCGGGCAGGAAATTCATGGACGGGCTGCCGATGAAGCCGGCAACATAGGTATCGGCGGGGCGTTCAAAAATCTCCATGGGGGAGGCGATTTGCGCTGCACAGCCTTCATGCATGACAACCAGCCTATCGCCCAAGGTCATCGCCTCTACCTGGTCATGCGTGACGAAAAGGCTGGTGACGCCAAGCCGGCGTTGCAGGCGCTTGATTTCCGCGCGCATGGCAACGCGGAGTTTGGCATCCAGATTGGATAGCGGCTCATCGAACAGGAATAGCTTGGGTTCACGCACAATGGCGCGGCCCATGGCGACGCGCTGGCGCTGGCCGCCGGAAAGCTCCTTCGGGCGACGATCGAGCAGGGCGGAAAGGCCGAGCAATTCTGCCGCCTCGCCAACACGGCGCTTGATATCGTCCTTGGCGAGGCCGCGAATGCGCAGCCCATAGGCCATATTGTCGAAAACGCGCATATGCGGATAAAGCGCGTAATTCTGAAACACCATCGCAATATCGCGCGCGGCAGGCTCAAGCGCCGTCACGTCCCGATCATCAATCAGTACCGTACCACCCGTGCTGCGTTCCAACCCGGCCACGATGCGCAGCAAGGTTGATTTGCCGCAGCCGGAAGCGCCGACAATCACAATCATCTCCCCATCCTGCACGACAAGGTCAATGCCATGCAGCACGCGCACCGCGCCGAAATTCTTCACAATGCCGGAAAGCTTGAGTTCAGCCATGGGGGTTTCTCATTTCTCGGTCTCGACCAATCCCTTGACGAACCAGCGCTGCATCAGGATCACAATGGCAACGGGCGGCAGCAAAGCGAGCACGGTGGTCGCCATGACCAGATGCCATTCCGTATCCCCCTGGGAGCCCAGCATTTTCACAATGCCGATCATGATGGTCTCCACATCGCTGGAGGTCGTCACCAGCAGCGGCCAAAGATATTGGTTCCAGCCATAGACGAATAGAATGACGAAAAGTGCGGCGATATTCGTGGCCGATAGCGGCAGCACCACATCCTTGAAAAAGCGAATCGGGCCCGCGCCATCCATCTTGGCGGCTTCCACCAGCTCATCCGGGATGGTCAGGAAGAATTGCCGGAACAGCAAGGTTGCGGTGGCGGAAGCGATCAAAGGCACGATCAGCCCGGCATAGGTATTCACCAGGCCAAGATCGGATACCACCTGAAAGGTCGGGAAGATGCGCACTTCAACCGGCAGCATGAGCGTGATGAAAATCGCCCAGAAGAACAACATGCGCCCAGGGAAGGAAAAAAAGGCGACCGCATAGGCGGAGATGATGGAAATCGCGATTTTGCCGAAGGTGATCAGCAGCGCCATGATCGCGCTATTGAACATCATGGTTGAAACCGGCACGCCGGCGCGCTGCTTGTTTCCCTGGCTCCAGACGGCGCTGTAATTCGCTGCCGCCTCAGCGCCCGGCAGCAGGGGCACATCACCGCGCCCGATGGTGCCGGCATCATGGGTGGAACCCATCAGGACAATCCAGATCGGCAGCGCGAATAGCAGCACGCCCAGCACCAGGATGATATGGGTCAGCATATCCGCGCGGGGATTGCTGCCAGCCATGCCCATGGGGGCGGCAATGCTGTTGCGGGCTTCCGCCATCAGTAATGCACCTTGCGTTCGATGAAGCGGAATTGCACCAGCGTCAGCGCCATCACCGCAATCATCAGCACCACCGATTGCGCGGAGGATGAGCCGAGATCCAGATTGACCCGCCCATCAATATAGGCGCGGTAGATCAGGGTTTGCGTGGCATTGCCCGGCCCGCCCTTGGTGAGCGCATCAATAATCCCGAAGGTATCAAAGAAGGCATAGGTGATGTTGATCACCAGCAGGAAGAAGGTGGTGGGCGATAGCAGCGGGAAAATCACCGTACGGAAGCGATGCAGGGGCGACGCGCCGTCAATGGACGCCGCTTCAAGCACGCTGCGCGGAATAGATTGCAACCCGGCCAGGAAGAACAGGAAGTTATAGGAAACCTGCTTCCAGGCCGCGGCCAGCACCACCACCAGCATGGCCTGATTGCCATTCAGCATGTAATCCCACGCAACGCCCGCTGCCTTCAGCGCACGGCCAATCAGCCCGATATCAGGGTGGAACAGGAAAATATAAAGAATGGCGGCAATGGCTGGCGCCACGGCATAGGGCCAGATCAGCAGCGTGCGATAGCCATCCTTGCCGCGAATATGCCGATCCGCCAGCACCGCCAGGCCAAGCGCCAAGCCCATGGCAAGTACGGTAACGGCCAATGAGAAGATAAGCGTATTGATGATGACCTGATGATAGAGCGGATCGGCAAAAAGATCCGTGAAATTCTCAAACCAGACGAATTGCGTTGAAATGCCAAAGGCATCCTGGCGGATGAAGGAATACCAAACCGCCTCCCCCGCCGGCCAGAAGAAGAAGACAAGGGTGATGGCAAGCTGCGGCGCCAGCAGCAGATAGGGCAGCAGCTTATTGTTGAAAATCGCCTTGCGCTGCATGGAACCTCAACTGAGCATTTTCAAGCCAAATGGGCTCACTTGGCGACTCGGAAAATGCGATCAAACATACTGCTAGGAGGGGGCCGCCCGGAAGACGGCCCCGATACGCGATCAACGACGATTGGCACGCTCAAAATTGCGCAGCACCACATCGGCGCGGCGATTGGCATTGGCAAGCAGGGTTTCGGTATTCTGCTGGCCCTGGAAGCCGCGTTCCAGTTCTTCTTGGATGATATTGCGGATTTCGACAAAACCACCGAGGCGGAAGCCCTGGCTATTGGGCGTGGGTTCCGCACGAGAAAGCTGGATGATGGCGGCATCGGCGCCGGGGTTTTGGGTGTAGTAACCCTCGGCCTTGCTCGCCTCAAAGGCTGCAAGCGTCAGCGGCACATAGCCGGTGACATGGTGCCACCACTTATCCTGCTCAACTTCCGAAATGAAGCGGTAGAATTCCGCCACACCGCGATATTCCTCCGCCGTGCGGTTACGCGCTGTCAGCGTCCAAAGGCTGGCGCCACCGATCACGCCATTGCGCGGGGATTGCACGACATCCGCATGATAAGGCAGCACCACGGACGCCCAACGGAATTTCGCTTCACGCTGCACCTGGGCGCGACCGGCGGAGGAATTGAAGGACATGGCGGCCTTGCCGGCGGGGAAGCTTGCGAAGCCACCACCATCGCGCCCGCCATAGACAAAGGTTCCCTCGCGCTGCATCTCAAGCAGCATATTGGTGTGCTTGGCGAAGATCGGCGCGCCAAGATTCATGGTCGCATCCAGGCCTTCAAAGCCATTGGCCTTGGAGGCGAGACCAACATCATGCATGGATGACATTTGTTCAAACATCACCCAGGTCGGCCAGGCGGTGCTCACCGGGATTTCGGCGGCATTGGTCGCCTTGATCTTCTGCGCAGCGGCGCGGATTTCGGCCCAGGTTTTCGGCAGATTGGTCGTGGAAAGCCCGGCCTTTTCGAAAGCGTCCAGATTGATCCACAGCACCGCCGAGGATGAATTATGCGGCATGGAAACCAGGCGGCCTTGCGTATCGGAATAATAGCCGCGCACACCGGCCAGATAGCGCTTCGGATCCAGCGTAATGCCCGCTTCGCCCAGCAATTCATGGGTCGGGCGGATCGCGGGGCCCGCGGCCATCATGGTGGCAGTGCCGACTTCAAACACCTGCGCAATATGGGGCGGCGTGCCGGCGCGCCATGCGGCGATGGCGCCGGTCATGACTTCAACATAGGAACCGCGGAAGGTGCCATTCACGCGAAAGCGCGATTGGCTTTCATTGAAGCGGGTCACCTGTTCGGCCACGCGCTCACCAAGTGCACCGCCCAGCCCATACCAGAATTGGATTTCGGTGCGGCCCTGGGCGCGCACGGAAGGTGCAATGAAGGGGGCCGCGAGCAGACCCGAAGTTCCCAGCAAAATGTGACGACGTTGCATTAAGGCTCTCCTTCTTTGAGGGGGAGAGGCTCGATACCCAGGCTTTATTACAAGTAAGAGACGGTTTCGCGAAGCTTGTGTTGCGGGTTTTTCAACCCTCCATCAGGCGGGCCAGCCTGTCCCGCGCAACGGCATCGAAGCGTAGCCCGAGCTTGCTGCGACGCCAGAGCACATCCGCGGCCGATTCTGCCCATTCCTCCCGTCGCAGATAGTCCAATTCGGCGGCGTGCAAATCGGCGCCAATGGCTGGGCCCGGGTCATGGCCAGGGGTGAAAACCTGCCAGGCGCGGGTGCCATAGGCGCGGAGCAAACGGGTGCAGAGGCTGCCCGGCAGCAGCGGAAAATCGCGCTGGAAGGCGGCAAGCAGCCCAGGGAAGCCATCCGGCGCGAAATCCCCGCCGGGCAGGGGTGCGCGGGCGGTCCAGCCGGCTTTCTCCGGCTTTAGGCCAAGCTCGGCCAAGGCGGCTTCGGCCAGCTTGCGATAGGTGGTGATTTTGCCGCCGAAAATGGTGAGCAGCGGCGCCTGACCCGCCGGCGCATCCAGCTTCAGCACGTAATCGCGCGTGGCTTCCTGCGCCTTGCCTGCCCCATCATCATACAGTGGGCGGAGCCCGGAATAGGTCCAGACAATATCCTCGCGCGTTACCGGCGTGCGGAAATAGCTGGAAGCCGCCGCGCAGAGATAGGCGATCTCATTTTCCGAAATCTGCGGCGCTTCTTCCGGGTTAGGATGATCCTCATCCGTGGTGCCAATCAGGGTGAAGTCGCGTTCGTAGGGAATGGCGAAAATGATGCGGCCATCGGCGTTCTGGAAAATATAGGCGCGGTCGTGATCATAAAGCCGCGGCAGCACGATATGGCTGCCCCGCACCAGCCGAAGCCGCGCCGGTTGATTGCTGCCCGTCACCATTCCCTGCACCGCGCCAACCCAGGGGCCGGCGGCATTGACCACGGCGCAGGCGTGGCATTCGGTTGTCCCATCTCGACCCTCTGCGGTGATATGCCAGAACGCACCATCGCGTCGCGCCGCCGTGACCGCCATGCGCGGATGAATAGCGGCACCGCGTTCCGCCGCATCCTTGGCGTTCAGCAGCACCAGGCGCGAATCCTCCACCCAGCAATCGGAATATTCAAAGCCAATGGCATGACCGGGGCGGAGCGGCGCGCCGAGTGGTGAGCTTGTCAGGTCAATGCGCTTGGTGGCCGGCAGCGCCTTCCGCCCGCCGAGATGATCATACAAGAACAGCCCAAGCCGCAGCAGCCAGGCGGGCCTGAGGCCCTGGTGATGTGGCAGCACAAAGCGCAAGGGCCAGATGATATGCGGCGCGATGCCGAGCAGGATTTCACGTTCAATCAACGCTTCACGCACCAGGCGGAATTCGTAATGTTCCAGATAGCGCAGGCCACCATGGATCAGCTTGGTGGAATTGGCCGAAGTGCTGCCGCCTAGATCACCTTTTTCGAACAAGACAACAGAAAGCCCGCGGCCTGCGGCATCCCGCGCAATGCCGGCGCCATTGATGCCACCACCAATGATGGCAAGGTCATAGGGTTCAGCCGGAGATGATGAGGCGCGCAAGCTCATCTGGCGTGGTCAGCATGGGGTAATGGCCCGTGTCAATCACATGCCAGCGCGCGCCGAGTTTTTCCGCGCAACGGCGCTGATGCGCCTCACCGGGATTTGCCGCTTGTGGGCAATAGATCACGGAAGCGTTCCAGGATTGCTGCCAGAAGCTTGGCAGCTTTACCGGTTGGGTGAAGGTGTTGATCGGGTGCAGCGTCATGCGATCCGCCGCCCATTCGGCCAAGCCCTTATCCATGCCCAGAAACAGGCGGCCCAGCGCATCCTCCCGGCCCGGGCCCAACGCGATATCCGTGTTGATGGCGGCGGGGCGGGTCACGATGTCGCGAATCTTCTCGCCATCCATCAGCGCCAGCGCATCGGCGAAAACCAGGCGCCCAATGCGTTCACGCGCGCGTTCTGCGGCTGCGGCCATTACCATGCCGCCGGCCGAGGTGCCCACCAGCACCGCATCGCGCACATCATGGTAATAAAGATAGTCAGCGATTTCCTGGCCATGGCTTTCGGTATCAATGCCCGCCCGCATCTGGTGGCGCCGTTCGGCACAGCCATCCAGCGTTGGCGCATGGACATCATGGCCAGCGGCACGGAGCCTTTCGGCGACAAAACGCCAAATCCAGCCACCCTGATAAGCCCCGTGGATCAGAACAATGCTCGCCATGGCGCATCCCCCATTGTGCACATGAGCTAAGCCCGAAACGCCATGCTTGGAAAGCCAAGCGCAGCAGGGCTGGCAGAAAGCGTCAGCCGGGCTAGGCTGCGCCAAGACATAACCGAAAGGCCCCTTCCCATGCTGCGTCGTTCCCTGCTTTCTGCCGCTGCGCTTGGCCTAGCTGCCCCGGCGCTTGCCCAAGCGCGGCCCTTGCGCATGATCATCCCCGTGGGTGTGGGCGGTGTCACGGATGTGGTGGGCCGCATCCTGGCCGATGCTTTGCAAACCCAGCTTGGCCGCCCCGTGGTGCCGGAGAATATCCCCGGCGCCGGCAGCACTGTCGGTGCCGCGGCCTTCCATCGCTTGCCCGCTGACGGCAACGCCATTTTCATCGGCACCAATAATCACCCAGTGATGCGCGCGGTCTATCCCAATTTCGCGCATGACCCGGTCGCGGATTTCGTCCCGCTCGCGCTGGTGGGGCGGCAGCCCTTTGTGCTCGCGGTGCATCCGGATGTGCCGGCGCGTGATGTCGCCTCCTTGCTCGCCTGGCTGTCGCAGAAGAAGGAAGAAGCGAATTACGGCTCCACCAACCCCGGCGCCACCAATCACCTTGCGGGTGAATTGTTCCGTCAGCTTTCCGGCGCCAGCTTTACCATCGTGCCGTATCGCACCGCGGCCAATGCGGTGCAGGATCTGCTGGCGGGGCGGATGAACCTGACGATTGACAGCCCCACCATGCTGGCACCGCTGATGCGCGATGGCCGCGTGCGGGGCCTCGCGGTCAGTTCTGCCACGCCTTCTGACCTTGTGCCCGGCCTGCCCGCACTCGCGCAGGCTGGTGTGCCTGGCTATGAAGTCACGGCTTGGCAGGTGCTGTTTGCGAAGCCTGGCACGCCGGAACAAGCGCTGGCCCCCATCCGTGACGCGGCGCTGCGCGCAGTGGCAGACCCCGCCGTGAAGCAGCGCCTGGCGTCGGCAGGTGTGGAAACCTGGCCCGATCCTTCCCCGGCAGCGGCGTCGGCGCATGTGAAGGCGGAAGTGGCACGTTGGGCGCCCATTGTCTCGCGCATGAATCTCGGAGGCTGAGCCATGGCTTATGAGGGCATTCGCGCGCGCCGCCCGCTGATCATGGGCAGGCGCGGCGCGGTGGCGACGAACCATCCGGTCGCGACCGCAGCGGGGATGGAGATCCTCCGCACCGGCGGCAATGCAGCCGATGCGGCGGTGGCGATTGCCCTCACGCTTGGCGTGGTGGAACCGCATATGTCAGGGCTGGGTGGTGATGGATTCTACCATGCCTGGAACGCGAAAACCGGCGCCAGCACCACCTATAACGGCACAGGCGCGGCACCGGCGGCCGCCACCATGGCGCATTATCGCGCGGCGGGCGGCATACCTATCCACGGCCCGCTTTCCATCCAAACGCCGGGCATGGTGGCCGGCATTGCCGCGCTGCATGGTGCGGGGGGCAGCATGCCTTGGGGCGCGCTATTTGGCCCTGCCATTGAAGCGGCGCGCGATGGTTTTGCCGCGACCCATGCGCTCCGTCATTTCGCCGGCGAAAACCGCGCGCGGCTGGCGCCAGATGCGCTGAGTGCTGCGCTGTTTCTGCCCGAAGGCAAACCGCCCGCCTTGGGGAATGTGCTGGTGCAGCCTGCCTTGGCGGCAACGCTGCAACGCTTGGCCTCGGCAGGGCCTGCGGATTTCTACCAGGGCAGGCTTGCCGCAATGCTGGCCGCCGATCTTGAGGCGGCCGGCGCCCTGGTGCGCGCGGCTGATCTGGCCGCCGTTACAGCGCTCATCGCGCCGCCCATCACTGTGCCCTATCGCGGTTTTGAACTGCGCCAGACGCCGCCCAATTCCATGGGCTTCGCCATGGCGCAAATGGCGCGCATCCTGGATCGCTTTGACCTTGCCGCGCTTGGCTGGGGCAGCGCCGCGCTGATTCACCTGATGGTGGAAGCGAAAAAGCGCGCCTTCCTGGACCGCGAAGCCCATGCCGGCACGGTGAACCCGCCGCTTGAAAAGTTGCTGTCAGCGGAACGCGCGGCAGAACACGCCGCCACGATCACGGACCGCGCGGCGAAGCTTCCGGTGCGCGGCGCGCAGGAAACGGATACCACCTATTTCTGCGTGGTGGACCGGGACGGCAATGCGGTTTCCGCCATTCAATCCATCAATTCCGCCTTCGGTTCCGGCGTGACGGGCGGGCAGACCGGCATCTTGCTCAATAACCGCATGAGCTATTGGCATTTGGAAGAAGGCCACGCCAATGCACTCGCCCCCGGCAAGCGCGTGCGCCACACCATGAATGCGCCCATGCTGATGAAGGGTGGCAAGCCCTGGCTGATTTTCGGCACGCCTGGCGCGGATAATCAGGTGCAGGTGAATACCCAGGTCCTGGTCGCCTGCGCCGATTTCGGCATGGATCCGCAACAGGCGCTGGAAGCCCCGCGCTGGACATCCTCCCAACCCGGTCAGGAAAGCAATTACCCCCATGGCGGGGAGGATGTGCTGACCATTGAACGCGGCATGGGCGCCGAGGTGATCAGCGCCCTTGAAGCGCGCGGCCACTGCGTAAAACCCGTGCCCGATCTGGAAGGCCCGTGCAGCGTGGCGGCCATTCGCGTGCTGGAAAACGGCGTCCGCATGGCGGCATCCGATCCGCGCCGGGATGGCTGGGCGGGGGCCTGGTGATGGCCCCCTTGTCGCGGCCCGCCTATCAGGCCTAGGCTGCCATCGGGATGCTTCATTTTCTAAGACGCCGCTTGACGGTCGCGATTCTGGTTGCGCTGACGGTACTGACGTTGAGCTTTTTGCTCACGCGGCTGTCGGGTGATCTTGCCATTTCCATTGCCGGGCCGAATGCCAGCCAGGAGGATATTGAACTCATCCGCCGTGCCTATGGGCTCGATCGCCCGCTTTGGGTGCAGTATTTCGATTGGCTCTGGCGTGCGCTTCAGGGTGATTTCGGGGACAGCTATTTCTTCAAGACGCGCGTGTCGCGCCTGATCATGGAACGCATGCCTATCACCATGACGCTTGGGCTGTGCGGTTTGGCGATTGCGCTTTGCGTCGCACTTCCCTTGGGCATTCTGGCAGCGGTCCGCGAAAACACCTGGGTGGATCGCAGCGTGTTGATGGTGGCGCTGATCGGCCAGGCCATGCCTTCCTTTTGGCTTGGCCTGACGCTGATGATTGTGCTGGGCCTGAATCTGGGCTGGTTGCCGATCTCCGGCACGGGGTCTTGGGAACATTACGTCATGCCTTCCATCGTGCTGTCCTTTTCCGCCATTCCATCGCTGATGCGCCTGACGCGGAGCGGCATGATCGAAGCGCTTGCTTCCGATTACATCCGCACCGCGCGTGCGAAGGGGCTTTCGCGGCTATCCATTCTGGTCAAGCACGGGTTTCGCAATGCGGCGATCCCCGTGGTTGCCATTGCGGCAGTGCAGCTTGGCTTCATGCTGGGTGGGTCTATCGTGATTGAAACCGTCTTCGCGTTGCATGGCGTTGGCTATTTGGCGTGGGAGAGCATCAGCAAGAATGATTTCCCCGTGGTGCAGGCGGTGGTGCTGGTGCTGGCGCTGATCTATATCGGGCTGACGCTTTTGTCGGATTTGCTGAATGCGGTACTCGATCCGCGCCTGAGGTCGGCATGAGCACGGTCTTGCAACCAGCCGGCGCCAGCAGCCGGCGGCGCATCTGGCGTAATGCGGGCGCGATTTTGGGCGTGGGCATCGTTGGTTTCATCACCTTGGTTGCGATCTTGGCGCCCTGGCTTGCGCCGCATGATCCCTTCACCATTGATCTGGGGCGCCGCGTGATCCCGCCCATGTGGATGGAAGGCGGCACACCCGACAATATCCTCGGCACGGATCAATTGGGGCGGGATTATCTTTCGCGCCTGATCTATGGCGCGCGGGTTTCGATGATCATTGGGGTCGCGACCATCATCACTTCCGGCATTATCGGCACTTTCCTTGGTGTCATGGGCGGTTTTTATGGTGGGCGTGTTGATGATGCGGTGGTCTTTGCCATCACGGCGCGGCTTTCCATCCCTGTGGTGCTGGTGGCCTTGGCTGTGGCGGGGTTTTCGGGGGGCGCCAGCTTCACCCTGGTGATTTTGGTGCTGGGACTATTGCTCTGGGATCGTTTTGCCGTGGTGGCGCGGTCCACCACCATGCAAATTCGCAATCTGGATTATGTGGCGGCGGCGCGTTGCGCTGGCTGTTCGCCGATGACCGTGCTGCTCAAGGAAGTGCTGCCCAATATCGCGACTCACCTCGCCGTTGTGGCAACGCTTGAAATGGCGCTCGCCATTCTGCTGGAAGCGGCGCTTTCCTTTCTGGGCCTTGGCGTGCCACCGCCCGAACCTTCCTGGGGGCTGATGATTTCGGAAGCCAAAGAATACATGTTCTTCAGCCCCTGGGTCATCATGATCCCCGGCATTGCGCTTTTCGTGCTGGTGCTGGGCGTCAATCTACTGGGCGATGCTTTGCGCGACATGCTGGGTACGGATCTGTCACGATGAGCGCGCTGCTGGACATTGAAGATTTGCGCGTGACCTTTGGCGGCACGGCGGCGGTGCGCGGCATTTCACTGACGGTGGAGAAGGGCGAGACCCATTGCCTGGTGGGTGAAAGCGGCTGCGGTAAATCCGTGACGTCGCTTGCGGTCATGGGACTGCTCGCCAAGGGCGGCAAGCGCGAAGCGGCGCGGCTTTCCTTCGCCGGTGAGGATATTCGCGATTACAATGAGGCACAGATGTCCCGCCTGCGCGGTGATCGCATGGCGATGATTTTCCAGGAACCCATGACAAGCCTGAACCCAGCCTATACGGTGGGTTCGCAAATGACCGAGGTTTTGCGCCGCCATCGTGGCACGCCGCGCGCACAAGCCGTGGACCGCGCGGTGGAATTGCTGACGCGCGTTGGCATCACTGCGCCCGGCCTCAGGCTTGGGCAGTTTCCGCATCAGCTTTCGGGCGGGCTTCGTCAGCGCGTCATGATCGCCATGGCGCTGATGTGCGATCCGGAATTGCTGATTGCCGATGAACCGACCACCGCGCTTGATGTGACAGTGCAGGCGCAAATCCTGCGACTTTTGGCGGAACTGCAAAAGGATCTTGGCCTTGGCATTCTGCTGATCACGCATGATCTTGGCATTGTGGCCCGCGTCGCGGACCGCGTTTCCGTCATGTATGCCGGGGAAGTCGTGGAAAGCGCGCCAACGGCCGAGCTGTTTCGCGCCCCCCGCCACCCCTATACGCGCGGCCTGCTTTCCTGCGTGCCGGTACCTGGCAAGGTGAAGCGTGATGAACCGCTTGGGTCCATCCCCGGCGTCGTGCCGCGCATTCCGCCCGGCTTTACCGGCTGCGCCTTTCGGGATCGGTGCAGCTTTGCTGAGGCCGCCTGCGCTGGAACCCTTCCGCGCCGCAATGTTGGGCCTGCGCATGAATTACGCTGCATCCTGCCGGAAGGGGTGCCCGCATGAGCACACCGGCGATTGAAGTGCGCGGCCTGCGGCGCGAATTCCGCGCAAGCCAAGGGCTTTTCGCACCACCGCGGCGCGTGGTGGCCGTGGATGATGTGAGCTTTTCCGTCCCCGCCGGCAGCGTGCTTGGTGTGGTGGGCGAAAGCGGTTGCGGCAAGACCACACTGGCCCGCATGATCCTTGGCCTGATGGAACCCAGCGCCGGTGAGGTTTTGGTGGATGGCAAGCGGCTGGAAGGCATGGATCGCCTTGCGCGCGCCAGGCTGATCCAGCCCGTGTTTCAGGACCCGTTTTCCTCGCTCAATCCGCGTCGGCGTGTGCGTGATATCATCGCCATGCCGCTGGTGGCGCAGGGCAATGTCACAACCTCGGAAATTGACCGTCGCGTGGCCGAAAGCCTGGAACGCGTCGGGCTCTCCACCGAACAGGGGACGCGCTTCCCATCGCAGCTATCGGGCGGGCAGCGCCAACGTGTGGCGATTGCGCGCGCCCTGGTGCTACGCCCGCGCATTGTCGTTTGCGATGAACCAACCAGTGCGCTGGATGTTTCCGTGCAGGCGCAAATCCTCAATCTGCTGGCGGAATTGCGGCGCGATCTGGGGCTGACCTATCTGTTCATCAGCCATAATCTTGCGGTGGTCGAACATGTGGCCAGTGAAGTCGCTGTCATGTATTTGGGCCGTATCGTGGAACGACGCGAAAGTGAGGCGTTGTTCCGTGATCCGCGCCACCCCTATACCCGCGCCTTGTTGGATAGTGTGCTGACCCCCGAACCGGGGCTAGGCGTGCCGGATGTCGGGCTTGGCGATATCATGCCGGATCCCGCGAATATTCCGCCCGGCTGTCGCTTTCATCCGCGCTGCCCGGCCTGTTTTGCACCTTGCGCGGCGACAGCGCCGCGCATCACCAGCCTGGAAGATGGGTTGGTGGAGTGCCATTTGGCCGGCTGAGCAACAAAAAAACCCCGTCCGGTGATGTCCGGACGGGGCTGATGTGGCTTACTTCCACTTCGCCAAATAGAAGCGCGGCAGTTCATCCGCATAGGTCTTGAAATCAAGCTGCTTCTGGAAGGCGTAGGTATTCACGTAAGTATGCAGCGGCACGAAGTAAGCCTGTTCCGTGGCGCGCTTGATCGCCGAATCATAGGCTCGCTTGCGCACTGCCTCATCAGCGGAGCTTCCACCCTCAAGCACCCATGCGGTCAACTGCTCATCCCGCGCGTAATCCTCATTCCCGCCACCGAACCATTGCGGCAAGTAGGCTGACACGTCGTTGATTGAATAGCTACCCCAGCTTCCCATCGCGAGAGCCAATTCGCCGCGCTGCGATCGCTGGATCTGTGCCGCCACCTGCATCAGGTTCAGGCGGGCGCGAATGCCAACCGCTTGCAAGTAGTTTTGCACCGCTTCGGACCATTGCCGCGGCTGGACATAGGAAGTGAGTTCAATGTCAAAGCCATTGGGATAACCCGCTTCGGCCAGCAATTGACGCGCCTTTGCCGGATCATAGGCGTATTGCACGGCCACATCGCCGTTGCAGCCGAATTGCGACGGGTAGCAAGGCGCGGGCGGCACGCGAGCGCCACCCGTGACCAGCTTGTCCGCCAAGGATTTACGGTCAATCGCATGGAAAATCGCCTGACGCACCTTCAGCTTGGTCAAGGGATTCCCCGCCCCGGTGCGCCCGGCCGCATCCATATTCAGATGACCGACGCGCATGGATTCTTGTTGTACCGCCTGCAGGAAAGGCAGGCGATTCACATTGGCGATATTGTCTGGGTTCATATTCCAGATCCAATCTACGCGCTGGGCCAGAAGCTCGGTCAATTCCGTCGCGGCGTCCGAAAGATAGCGCGCGGTGATCTTCTGGATGGTGGGGCGACCCTTGGGCCCGCCCTGGTAATATCCATCAAAGCGTTCGTATTCCACGCCGTTGGAGACATCCACCTTGGTGAAGCGATAAGGGCCGGTACTGATCGGCATCCTGGCAAAGCCTTCAGGCCCCACGCGTTCGCGGTAAGCCTTGGGCCAGATTGGCGTGACCATGGCAAGGTAATCAAGCGCGGCAGGGGTGGGGCGCTTCATCTTGACGCGCACCGTATTGGCATCCAGCTTTTCTGCGCCCGCAATCCAGGCGTAATTGCCCGGCGTTGAGAGTTTGCCGCCCAATTCTACGATACTATTCAGCGTGAAGACCACATCGTCAGCGCTGAAATCACTGCCATCATGGAACTTCACACCCGGCCGGATCTTGAAATCAAGCGCGGTATTGCCCTGCCAGGCCCATTCGGTCGCAAGCGCCGGCACATTGCGGAAGGTCTCAGGATCGCGATGCACCAGCCCATCCATGGCCTGATGCGCGATGATGATGCCAGTACGCTGGCTGTTGAAATAAGGGTCCACATTGGGCACGGCATCGCGGAAGGCCACGCGCAAGGTATTGGCGCTGCGCTGCGCCATCACTGGCCCGGCGCCAATGCCGGTTAACGCCAAGCCACCGGCGGCGGCCATTCCCTGGCCAAGGCTACGTCTGCTGATCTTCATCTGATTTGCTCCCTGTTAGAAATGCAAGACTAGATACAAGCCCGAACGCAGTGCAAGCGTTGCAGCGCGATCAATCAATCTTTGCGCCGGACACCCGCACCACCTCGGCCCATTTGGCAATCTCGCTCCGGATGAAGGCCTCAAAGGTCTCGGGACTGGTCCCACCCGCCGGGGTGAGCGCGGGTGGCGCGCCGCCAAGTTCTGCGATGCGCGCAATATAGCCGGGGTCGCGCGTGATGGTGTCAATCTCGGCGCCCAGCTTTTCGATGATGGGGCGGGGCGTGCGAGCCGGCGCCTGCACGCCGAACCAGGCTGTTGCCTCAAAATCGCGGATCCCCGCCTCTGCCAGGGTTGGCACATCCGGGAGCGCCGCGCTGCGCACATTGCTGGTGACCGCCAAAGCCCTGAGCCTGCCATCGCGGATATGCCCAATACAGCTTGGCATATTGTCACAAGCCGCATCCAGCCGGCCGGCCACGATTTCAACAAGCATCGGGCCCGCCCCGCGGAAGGGCACATGGGTCATATCCGTCCCGCTGCGGAGCTTGAACATTTCCATGGTCATGTGCGGTGAACCGCCTGACCCGCTGCTGCCGTAATTGAGCTTGCCAGGATTGGCCTTGGCCCCGGCAACCAAGTCACTGACGGTCCTATAGGGGGAATTGGCCGGCACGAACACAACATTGGGCACGCGAATAAGCAGACCAACCGCTGCCAGGTCCTCGGGCTTCACGGTCATGCGTGAGCCCCATAGCGAATAATTGATCGAGGCTGTGGAGATGGTGCACACCAGCAACGTATAGCCATCGGGTTCCGACCGCGCGACCATATCAGCACCCAGATTTCCCGTGGCGCCGGCGCGGTTTTCCACAATCACCGGCTGGCCGATGCGTGCCGAAAGTCGTTCGGCCATGATGCGTCCGGCAATATCCGTGGTGCCGGCGGGCGGGAAAGGAACCACAAACCGCACCGGCCGCGTTGGGAAGGCTTGCGCGCGGGCAATGGCGGGCGCGGCAAGCGCGCCGGCCATGCCGGCAAGAATGATACGGCGGCCCATCAGGGCGTTGTTCTGCGTCATGTTCTGCTCCTTATTCCACACGAATATCGGCTTGGCGCACCACATCGGCCCAGCGCGTGACTTCGGCCCGCATGAAGGCCGCGAAGGCTTCCGGGCTGGAACCGCCATCTGCGGTCAGGCGCGGCGGTTCGGCACCAAAGGCCGCGATGCGGGCACGGAAATCGGCGTCCTTGCCAATCGCATCCAATTCAGCACCCAGCCGCGCAATGATCGGGGCCGGCGTCGCGCTCGGCGCCAGCACGCCGAACCAGGCGGTCGCCTCAAAACCTGGCATGCCCTGTTCAGCAATGGTCGGCACATCCGGCAGTACGGCGCTGCGCTGCGCGCCCGTCACGCCAATGGCGCGGATTCTTCCATCACGAATGAAAGCGAGTGCCGATGGGATGTTATCCATGCCAAGCTCAATCCGCTCCGCCACCATTTCGGTCAGCATGGGGGCGGAACCGCGGAAGGGCACATGGGTGATCTGGATGCCCTGCGCGAGGCGAATTTGCTCAATCACCACATGGGGTGAAGTGGCAATGCCGGCGGTGCCGTAATTCAACCCGCCGGGCTTGGCTTTTGCTTCGCGCACCATATCGGCCAGCGTGCGGATGGGCATGCGATTGGCCGCCATCAGCACATTGGGCACGCGGCACATCAGCCCGACCGCGGCCAAATCTTCTGGCTTGAAGGGCATGCGGTTGCCAAAAACGGCGAAATTGATCGCCCCGGTGCCGATGGTGGTCAGCAGCAGCGTATGGCCATCCGGTTCTGCGCGCGCGACGAATTCACCGCCAACATTGCCAGAGGCGCCGGGGCGGTTATCCACCACCACCTGCTGGCCAAGCCGGGCCGAAAGGCGCTCAGCGGTGAGCCGCCCGACAAGATCTGTTGTACCGGCCGGGGTGAAGGGTACCACAATCCTGATAGGGCGGCTGGAAGGCCCCTGTCCCAGGGCTGGCAGGGGTAGGCTCGCGGCCATGGCCATAGCCCCCAAATTGCGGCGCGTAATCATGATTTTTTCCTCCCAGTTCATCAATTCACCCGCAAGGTGGCCCGTTAAACGCGCCAGATCAACCTCTTTGCCCCAGCTTTCCTTCCCGCCTATGGTTGCAGGGAATGATTAGGCGGCGGTGGTAATGGCGTTTTTACGGCTTTACGGCAGGGTGCTCAGGCTGCTTGCGGCAGATCGCGCTGTGGCGATGGGTCTTGCGCTCTCGGCCTTAGCCATTGCCGGGCTGCAATTTCTGGAACCGGTCCTGTTTGGCCGGGTGATTGATCTGCTCGCGCGGTCAGACCGCATGCAGGAATCAGCCGTATGGGCGGAAGCGCTTGCGTTGCTGATCATCTGGGCGGCGGTTGGGCTCTCGGCCATTGGCGCCAATGTCACGGTGGCGCTATTCGCGGACCGCATGGCGCATCGCAATCGCCTGAAGGTCATGCATGATTATTTCCAGCATGTGCTTTCCCTGCCGCTATCCTTTCATGGGGATACGCAATCCGGGCGGCTGATGAAGATCATGCTTGTCGGGGCCGATAACCTGTTCGGGCTGTGGCTGTCCTTTTTCCGTGAGCATCTGACAACCTTCATTTCCGCCATTGTCCTGCTGCCGCTGACGCTCATGCTCAATTGGCGCTTAGGGCTTTTGTTGATTGGCCTTGTCGTGATTTTCGGCGCCCTTGCCGCCTTTGTCATTCGCCGTACGGAAAGCGCGCAGCGGCAGGTGGAATCGCTCCATACGCAATTGGCCGGTAACGCGCAGGATGCGCTTTCCAATGTGATGGTCGTGCAATCCTTCACACGGCTTTCCAGTGAAGCGCGGCTTTTTGGTGATATCATCCGCCAGGTGATTACGCATCAATTTCCAGTGCTGAACTGGTGGGCGGTGGTGTCTGTGATGACCTCGGCCGCGTCCACCATTTGCGTGATCATGATCTTCATGATGGGCACCTGGTTGCATTTGCGTGGGCAAGCAACGGTGGGGGAGATTGTTTCCTTCATGGGCTTCGCCACCATGCTGATTGGCAAGCTGGAAGGGGCGGTGGGCTTTGCGTCCCGTCTTGTGCTGCTGATGCCCTCACTCTCTGAGCTTTTCGCGGTTTTGGATGCGCGCACCACCGTGCCGGAAAAGCCCAATGCCTTGGATATTCCGCGCGCGAAAGGGGAGGTTGCGTTTGAAGACGTGGCCTTTGCCTACCCTGGTGGGCCACCAATTTTCACCCATGTGAATTTTGCGGCCGCCCCCGGCAAGACCATTGCGCTGGTGGGGCCAACGGGCGCGGGCAAATCCACCGCCATGGCGCTGTTGCAGCGCTTATGGGACCCGAAGGAAGGGCGCGTGACGCTGGACGGGCATGATTTGCGCGATGTTTCGCTGGAAAGCCTGCGCCGCAATATCGGTGTCGTGTTCCAGGAAAGCATGCTGTTCAACCGCACCATTCGTGAAAACCTGATGGTTGGCCGCCCGAACGCGACGCAAGAAGAATTGGAACAGGCCTGCCGGCTGGCTGAGGCGCATGATTTCATCCAGCGCCAGCCCCATGGCTATGACACAATGATCGGGGAGCGCGGCAGCTCCCTCTCTGGCGGGCAGCGCCAGCGCCTGGCCATTGCGCGCGCGCTGCTGAAGGACCCGCCGGTGTTGATTTTGGATGAAGCGACAAGTGCGCTGGATGCCGCCACTGAAGCGCGGGTGCAGAAGGCGCTGGCCGCGCTGATGGCGGGGCGCACCACCTTCATCATCGCACACCGGCTTTCCACCGTGCGCGATGCGGATGAAATTCTGGTTTTCGCCGGCGGAGAAATTGCTGAGCGCGGCGGTTTCAAGGAATTGGTGGCCCAAGGTGGGCATTTTGCGGAGCTGGTGCGCACCCAGCTGACTGGTTCCACCAGCGCTTGATCATGATCAAGGCGTTCGCGTGATGGTGCGGCAGGATGGGGGCATCAAACACCTATCCTGAAGGCAGGGCCATCATGAACCATCGTCATCGCAAGGTTTTGCACGCCATCTTCGCCCATCCCGTCAGCGCCAATATTGACCCCAAGGCGATTGAGGCGGTGTTTGAGGAGCTGGGCGCCGAGCTTGCCCATAACGGGTCTGGCCGGCTGGCCGTGAAGCTGAATGGGCAAGCCCATGCCTTTCACAATAGCCAGCACAGCCTTTCCAAGGATGAGGTAGTGGCCATTCGCCATTTTCTGACGCAATCTGGCGTGGATCCGGCGCGTGACTACCCGCTTTGAATGCCGGGCGGGGGCGGGCCGGGCAGAAGAAGGAAGAAACTCATGAAGCTTCATCGTCGTCAGGTATTGGCTGGGGCTGCTGGCCTCGCCGCGCTTTCCCCGGGCCTCGGCCGCGCCCAAACCCGTTGGCAGATGGCCACCCCCTATGCGGATGGCAATTTCCACACGCGCAATGTCCGCAGTTTCATTGAGGACATTCAAAAGGGCAGCAATGGCCAATTGGCCGTGCAATTGCACAGCAATGGCGCGCTGTTGAAAATGCCGGAAATCAAGCGCGGCGTGCAAACGGGCCAGGTGCAGGTCGGTGAGATTCTGCTGACCGCCTATGCCAATGAAGACCCGCTATTCGATGCTGATGCACTGCCCCAATTGGTGGTGAATTACGCGCAGGCCAAACGCCTTGCCGATTTGCAGCGCCCCTTCATTGAAGCGCGTTTGGCCCGCCAGGGGCTTAGCCTGCTTTATATGGTGCCGTGGCCGCCGGCGGGGCTCTATTCGCAGGAACCTGTGACCTCGCTTGAGCAATTGCGCGGCCAGCGCTTCCGCACCTTTAGCCCCATGACGAATCGCTTCGCGCAATTGATCGGCGCGCAGCCCACCCTGGTGCAGGCGGCGGAATTGGCGCAGGCCTTCGCCACTGGCGTGGTGCAGGCGCAAATCACCTCGGCCGCCACGGGCGTGGATACGCAATCCTGGGATTACGCCAAGGTCTTCACGCCGCTCGGCTTTTCCATGACCAAGAACGCGGTCTTCATCTCCAGCCGCGCGTTGCAGGGCCTATCCCAACCGCAGCAGCAAATGATCCGCACGGCAGCGGCAGCGGCGGAAAAGCGCGGCTATGAAATCTCTGAAGCGGCCGCGAAGCAAACTGAGGCAACCCTTGGCCAGCGGGGCATGCGCGTGATGCCGCCCAGCGCCAAGCTGCTTGAGGATTTGACGCGTGTTGGCGGCATCATGGCCGATGAATGGGTCCAGCGCGCTGGTGAGGATGGCAAGAAGCTTTTGGAAGCCTATCGCGCTAGCGCCTGAACATAAATCAGGCAATCAGGGCGTCGCCCGCCATATCTTCTGCGGCGGCGCCCCTTGCCATGCTGGGCTGCAAGGGGGAAAACAGAGCCTTCAAGCAATAAAAGGAGAGGCTCCTCATGGAAAATCCGACACGCCGCGCTGTCTTGCTCGGTGCCGCCAGCCTGCCGCTTGCCGCACCCTTCATTGGCGAAGCAGCGGCACAAACCCGTTGGCAATTGGCCACCGCCTATCCGGATGGCAATTTCCACACGCGCAATTTGCGGGAATTCATCACCGAAGTGCAGGCCGCCGCCAATGGGTTGCAAATCCAGATGCATTCCAATGCATCCCTGCTCAAGATGCCGGAAATCAAGCGCGGCGTGCAGACCGGCCAGGCGCAGCTTGGTGAAGTCCTGCTGTCAGCTTATGGCAATGAAGACCCCTTCTTTGAAGTGGATAGCGTGCCACAGTTGGTGACCTCCACCGATCAGGCACGGAAATTGGCGCAATTGCAGCGCCCCTATGTGGAAGCGCGCTTGCAGCGGCAGGGCATTACGCTGCTGTACATGGTGCCGTGGCCGCAATCAGGCTTCTACACCAATGTGCCGGTGGAAAGCATCGAAACCCTTCGCGGGATGAAGATGCGCACCTTCAATGCGCTCACCAACCGTTTCGCCACCCTGGCGGGTGCAACACCCACCCTGGTGCAGCAGGCGGAAGTGCCGCAGGCCTTCGCAACCGGCGTGGTGAACGCCATGGTGACATCTGCCGCAACGGGTGTTGATGTGCAGGCCTGGGATTTCTGTAAATTCTTCACGCCGATTGGCTTCACCCGCACCAAGAACGCGGTATTCGTGCAAACCCGCGCCCTTCAATCCCTGCCAGAGGCATCGCAGCGCGCCATTCGTGCTGCCGCCATGGCGGCCGAGGCGCGTGGTTGGCAGGCATCGGAAGTCGAGATGGTTGAACGGCAGAATATGCTCGGCAGCCGCGGCATGACGATTGGCACGCCATCTCCCACCCTGATGCAGGGGCTCGCGCGCATCGGCGCGACGCAAGCCGATGAATGGGTGGCCAAGGCTGGTGACGAAGGCAAGCGCCTGATGGATGCCTATCGGGCTGCCATTGCGTGACATCTTTGCGGGTGGGTCTACCTCACCCGCTTTTTCGTTGTTGAAGGTGGGGGCTGATGCGCAAGGCACTCGATAAGCTGTACCTGTTGGGGGGTGTGCTTGGCGGCGTCGCCCTGGCCGCCATTGCCGCGATCATCATGGCGCAGGTGGCGGGCCGGCAATTCGGTATCACCGTATTGGGCGCCGATGACCTGACGGCCTTTTCGGTTGCCGCATCCGCGACCCTGCCGCTCGCTTACGCTTTTCGCCATGGCGCGCATATTCGCGTGGATTTGATCATTGGCAGACTCAAGGGTTCCAGCCGCTTCATCATGGAAAGCATTGCGCTGATCCTGTCGGCGGGACTTACCCTGTTCTTTGCCTATTCCATGCTCGGCCTTGCGATGGATAGTTTTGAGTTTGAGGATGTGGCGCAAGGTTCCGTCGCCTGGAAGCTTTGGGTGCCGCAGGCGCTGTGCGCTTTCGGCGCTTCGCTATTCGGGCTTTGCCTGCTGGATGATCTGGCGGTGCATCTGACGGGTGGCACGCCTTCCTACCGCGCGGCCGCTGAGAAGAATGCGCTTGACCGCGCGGGGGAGGAGCTTTGATGGAACTCGCGCAAACTGAAGCTGGGGTTTTGCTGCTTGGCTTGCTGTTCCTGTTCCTTGGGCTTGGTGTCTGGATCGGGCTTGGCCTGATGCTGGTAGGGCTTTGCGGCGTGGTCGTGCTGCCCATGCTGATGCCTTCCATGCCGACCTTCCCTGCGGAGAAGGTGATGGGCACGGCGATCTGGCAATCCCTCGCTTCCTGGACCTTGGCCGCGCTGCCGCTTTTCATCTGGATGGGCGAGATCCTGTTTCGCACAAAGCTTTCTGAGGATATGTTCCGCGGCCTGGCCCCCTGGGTGCAGCGCCTGCCCGGGCGGCTCATGCATGTGAATGTCATTGGCTGCGGGATTTTCGCCGCCGTTTCGGGTTCTTCCGCGGCAACGGCGGCAACCATTGGCAAGATGTCGCTGCCCGCTTTGACCCAACGCGGCTATCATGTGCCGATGGCGGTGGGCAGCCTGGCCGGGGCCAGTACTCTTGGGCTGCTGATCCCGCCTTCCATTGTCATGATCGTCTATGGTGTGGCGGCAGAAGTTTCCATCGTGCGGCTGTTCATCGCGGGTGTCATTCCGGGCATCATGCTGATGGTGCTGTTCAGCGGCTACATCATGGTCTGGTCCATGCTGAACCCAAGCCTGACACCGCCGCGTGATCCCTCCATTTCACTGTCGCGCAAATTGAAGGAAAGCAGTCAGCTTATTCCGGTGGTTTTGCTGATCATGTTCGTCATGGGCAGCATTTATTTCGGCTGGGCGACAGCGACCGAAGCCGCGGTTTTTGGCGTGGTGGGCGCGCTGGCGCTTTCCGCCTGGGGCAAGACGCTGACCTGGAAAAGCTTCATTGATAGCCTGATGGGCGCCGTGCGGCTTTCCTGCATGATCAATCTGATCCTGGCGGGAGCAGCGTTTTTGACGCAGGCCATGGCCTATTCCGGCATTCCCGCCGCCATGGCGGCCTGGGTCGGTGCGCAGGGGTTCAGCCCCTATATGATCATTGCGTGCCTGACCATCATCTATCTTCTGCTTGGCTGCTTCATTGATGGCATCAGCATGATTGTGCTGACAGTATCAGTTGTGCTGCCGATCATCCAGGGTGCGGGGTTTGATCTGGTATGGTTCGGCATTTTTATCGTGCTGGTCGTGGAAATGGCGCAGATAACGCCGCCGGTCGGCTTCAACCTGTTCGTGCTGCAGGGCCTGACCAATATGGGCATATTCCAGGTGGCGCGTTACACCCTGCCCTTCTTTTTCCTGATGGTGGTCGCGGTGGCAATGGTCACGCTGTTTCCCGCAATCGTCACTTGGCTGCCCACGACAATGCTTTCAGGCTGAGCCATCTTCAGGACTTGGCCAATCTGGCCGGTCAAAACGCTGAACCTCCAGCAAATAGCCGGCGGGATCATGGAAAAAGAAATGCGTCACGCGGTAGGCTTCGGAATACGCCACTTGTCCCGGCACAGCCACACCGCGCGCCTTCAGCCTGGCGTGCCAGCCTTCCACATCCGGATCAACAAAGGTGAAGACAACGCCACCCTGCACACGTGGGTTGTCTGAAGCGCGCGGTGCACGCGCGCGGCATATCCCGAGAAAGCCGCGCTCACCCGGCGCCGTGGCATAGATGCGGCACGTGCCCTGATCCTGCACGAGCGTGAGGCCAAGCTTGTTCTCATAAAAATCCCAGGAAGCGGCGGGATCTTCCGCATACAGGAAAGTGATTTGTTGGGCGAAGGTCTTGGGTTCCATCAAGGAAGCTTAAACGTGCACTGCCCAGGGCGCCACCTTTTTCGCCGACACTTTCGGCACCCCCTGTAACACTTTACAAAATGCAATAAATGCGCTTCCGTCTTATAGCATCATAAGTCCGAACCCAAGGGCTTTTTTCGGGGAAGAGCGATGAGCGATCTGACGCATAAGATCACCGGTCAGATACCGGTGAAGGAACCGCAATGGCTGAAGGAATTCAAGGCCTTCATCATGCGCGGCAATGTGATTGACCTTGCCGTCGGCATTGTGATCGGTGCAGCCTTTACCGCGATTGTCACCTCCATGGTTGAGGATCTGCTGAACCCCATCATCGGCTTGCTGATGGGCGGGATGGATTTTTCCAACCTGTTTGTCGTGATTTCCGGTGAACGCAAGGCGACTCTCGCCGCAACACGTGATGGCGGTGCTGCAGTGCTGGCGGTTGGCAAGTTCATCAACGCCATCATCAAATTCGTCATCGTCGGCTTTGCGGTGTTTTGGATGGTGAAGGTGCTCAGCAAGCTTCAAGCCTCCAAAGCCGTGGAAAAGGCCGCAACGCCGCCGCCACCCACGCCAACGGAAACGCTGCTCACGGAAATCCGTGATGAGTTGAAGGCGCGCAAGGTTTGACTTTTTGGCGTGATCCGCTGCTGCGGATCACGCCTCACCGCACCATACTATATCCCGGCACGCCCTTTAGCGCCTCGGTCGTATCAAAGTCGCGCAGCACCGCGTCATCGGCCATTTCAACGTCAACGCAACGATCGGCATACTTACCGGCCAGATGCCGCGCACCAACATCGCCGGTAATCGCCAGCATTTCCGGTAGGAATTCGCGTGACCAGAGCATGGGGTTGCCCTGCTTGCCGCGGAAGGTCGGCATGACAATCGCGCGGCCTTCTTCTGGATCGAACGCTGCCATCAGCCGATCAAGCATGGCCGCACTCACCAGCGGCATATCACCAAGACACACCATGAAGCCTTCAATATCTTCGGGCATTGCGTGCAGCCCTGCCTTCAATGATGCGGAAAGCCCCTGCGCGTAATCCTCGGCAATGGCGAATTGCACGGCACGGCCTGCAAGGGCTTCTTCCACCCGGTCATGCTCATGCCCGGTCACCACCACCACGGGCCGCGCATGGGAAGCGAGCACCTGATCCACCACGCGCACCACCATGGGCACGCCATCATTATCCGTGACCAGCAGCTTGTTGAGCGGCGCCATGCGGCGGGAGCGTCCGGCGGCCAGCACAATCGCTGCCACACGGCGGCCGCGACGCGGGGCGAGCGCAGGGGGCGGTGTGCGCGGCGCTTGGTCTCGCGGCAGGGGCCGCACTTCGATTTCCTTGAGAAGACCGCCCACACCCATGGCGCCGATATCTTCCGGCGTTACCTCAAGCCCCGCGAAAAGCCTTTGTAGCACCCAATCAAAGCCATTCAGCTTGGGGCTGCGCGCACAGCCAGGCAGCACCATGGCGGGGATTTTGCCGATATGCCCAAGGCAGAGCAGATTGCCGGGGTCAACCGGCATGCCGAAATGATCAATCACGCCGCCAGCGCGCACAATGGCGGCGGGGCCAACATCGCGCCGATCCACCACGGCGGAAGCGCCGGCCACCAGCAACATCTCCGCCCCCGCGCGGCGCAGCCGCGACAGCGCATCGGAAATCGCAACCGTGTCATGGCGCACGCGTTCAACGGGCAATAGCGTGCCGCAAAGCCCGGCGATGCGTTCTTCCGTCGCCTCCACCGCGCCTTCCATCACGCTTTCCTTGATGCCGGGCAATTCCGACAGCACCAAGCCAACTTTCAAGGCACGGAAGGGATGAATGGCCAGCACCGGCCCATTGCCGCTTTTGGCCACGGCTTCGACAACGCCGATCATCTGCCCCGGCACGGCGAAGGGAATCACCTTGATGGTCGCGACCATTTCCTTGGTGCTCACTGGCGTGAAATTGGGCAGAGTCGCAATCGTCAGGCTTTCATCCACCGCATTCATGCGCGCGATGCGCTTGGTATCCAGCACCAAAAGCCCAGCCGTTTCGGCCAGGATATTCACGCGCCCCGTGGCCGCACGAGACCGCGCGAGTAAAGGCACGGCCAGCACTTGGCCAAGCCTTTCGGCGGCTTCATCTTCCGGCACATCGCCCACTTCAAGCCGCGCGGCGATCACTTCACGATGGCCGCCGTCTCGCAATGCGGTGATGGCGCCATCATCCAAAACCGTGCCTTTTTTCAGCACGCGGCCTGTCAGGCGCATGGTATGCGCCAGGATCGCGCCTTTCGCTTCTTCAAGCCGCGTTGGGCCAAAAATCATGCCGCAACACCGGGAATGGGCCGCACAGCACCAAGCGCGGCACCGCGCCGGGCAGCCACGATTTCCGCCATGATGGAAAGCGCAATTTCCGGCGCCGTGATGGCTTCAATGTTCAAGCCCACCGGCGCATGGATGCGCCCCATCGCTTCCGCGCTATGGCCCAATTCCGTCAACCGCGCGACGCGCTTCGCATGGGTGCGACGGCTGCCGAGCGCACCGATATAAAACGCCTCACTCTTTAGCGCGGCATCCAAGGCGGGATCATCCAGCTTCGGGTCATGCGTCAGCGTCACCACCGCCGTGCGCGCATCCGGGGCAAGGGCTGCCATCGCCTCATCCGGCCAATCGGTCGAAAGCGTGACACCGGGCAGGCGTTCTTCGCTGGCGAAGGCGCGTCGCGGGTCCACCACCACCATGGAAAAGCCAAGCGGGGCGGCCATGGGCGCCATGGCCTGGGCGATATGCACGGCACCCACCACGATGATGCGCAGCGGCGGGTTATGCGGGTGCACAAACCAGGTCTCATCCCCCAGCGTCACATTGCCGGCTTCTTCGCTGCCGAGTGCGGCTTTGGCCGCTTCCACCAATTCTGCCGGCATCTCATCGCCCGGCCAAAGCAATTGCGCGCCATCGGAAAGCCGCGTCAGCAGCACCACCGGGCGCTTGGCGGCGCGTTCGGCTTGCAGCCGGGCAAGGGTGGCGGATTTCATGACAGCGGCTCCACAAACACCTTCACCTTGCCGCCGCAGGAAAGCCCGACTTCCCAGGCACGCTCATCGGAAATCCCGAAATCGAGCAATTGCGGTGCCCCGCTCGCCATGGATTGCCGCGCGGCATCTGCGACCGCCCCTTCAATGCAACCGCCGGAAACAGACCCTGCCAGCTTGCCCGATTTGGTGATGGCAAGGCGCGATCCCGCCGGGCGTGGCGAGGACCCCCAGGTTTCCACAACGGTGGCGATGGCGACATCTTCGCCGGCTGCCTTCCAAGTGGCGGCGATGGCCAGGATATCTTCGGCATTGTCGTTCTGGGTCATGCGACCATCATCCTTCTGCTTGGGCCGGTGCGCGGATCGGATAAGGTTTGGATCAGTGCGCGCAGGCTTTCAAGATTATGCACGGGCCGGAAATCATCCACATGGGGCAGCATGGCACGGATGCCCTGGGATTTCGGTTGAAAGCCCGAAAAACGCAACAGCGGATTGAGCCAGATCAGACGCGTGCAGGATTGCCGGAGCCGATCCGTCGCTTCCGCCAGCCCCGCTGCCCCTTCACGGTCCAGCCCATCCGTGATCAGCAGCACCACGGCACCTTGGCCCAGCACACGCCTGGCCCATAGCTTGTTGAACAGGCCAAGGCTTTCGCCAATCCGCGTGCCGCCCGACCAATCGGGCACGATATGGGACACCATTTCGAACGCGAATTCCGGATCGCGATGGCGCAATTGCCGCGTCACATTCGTCAGGCGCGTCCCGAACAGGAAACTATGCACCCGGTCGCGTTCATTGGTGACGGCATGGAGGAAATGCAGCAGGATTTGCGCATAACGCGCCATGCTGCCGCTAATGTCACACAGCACCACCAAGGGCGGCGGCTTTTCCACGCGCTGCTTGTGTTCAAGCTTCAGGATATCGCCCCCAAGCCGCAGGCTTTGGCGGAGTGTGGCGCGCAAATCCACAACGCGCCCTGACGGGTGCGTGCGAAAGCGCCGCGTTGGTTTTTCATCAAGCGGCAGGGTCAGCTTGCGGATTTCCTGCTTGGCGGCAGCGATCTCAGCCGCCGACATGGCTTCGAAATCCAGCTTTTGCAGTTTTTCGCGGTCGCTGACGGTGAAGCTCATATCCTGGCGCGGCGGTTCCGGCTCAGGCGGGCGAGGCTTTGGTTTTTCGCCCTGCATGGCTTCTGCCAAACGCCGAGACGCGGGGGGCGGCTTTTCCGCTTGCGGCTTATGGCCATCCAGCGCGGCCATGGCAGCGGCATGGGCGGCGGCTTCCGGGTCACGCCAGAATAATTGGAAGGCCTGGTCGAACAGCTCAAAATGCTCGCGCCGATGCACCATCACGGCGCGCAAAGCGGCATGCACCTGCCTTCGATCCCCGATATCAATCGCGTTCAAGGCAGCAAGGGCGCTGAGTGCCTCACCGGGCCCGAGCGGCAGGCCGGAACGGCGCAACAACCGCGTGAAGGCCAGCAAATTGGTCGCGATATGCCCGCCCGCGCCGGGCGCCGCTGCCAGCAAGGGCTGGCCGCCGGCGATGATCCGGGCAGGGTCGCGATCCGGCGTCACCCCGCGCG
>Ga0079301_1000111_pt1 | contig 39950 bp, 40 predicted proteins | sample Wag4_2014_7_11_3_FD_74797 | JGI IMG/M metagenome (GOLD analysis project Ga0079301, IMG submission 74797) | Fresh water mixed with fracking chemicals microbial communities from Ohio, USA - Utica-2 Time Series FC 2014_7_11 | ecosystem: Engineered > Industrial production > Chemical products > Input... | reverse complement strand
AGCTCCACCTGCGTTTTGGCTTGTGCAGACTGGGCCCGCTGCAGGAAGATGTCTAGAATAAGTAAGGAACGGTCGTAGATTTTGACTTTTACTTCGTCCTCCAAATTGCGCATTTGGGAGGGGCTTAAGTCATCGTCAAAGATGACCATGTCCACTCCAAAGTGCGCTACATAAGTTTGGATTTCCTCCAGCTTCCCTTTACCCACAAAGGTGCGGATGTCGGGCTTGTCCATTTTTTGTTTGAAGCGGTACACGGTCTTGGCTCCAAGGGTCTCGGCCAAGAATGCCAGTTCATCCAAATGCTCCTCCACCTCTTGATCAGGTTGGTGTTGCCGCACCAAAGAAACCAGCACGGCAGTTTCCTGACGGGGAGCGGTTTCGTGTAGTTTTTGGAGTTTACGTGAAAATTTACTCATGGACTAGAAATCAGCGAATAGATGGGAGGGCTTTACCCAAAGGAACAGGCTTTAAAAGCTTGCTTGAGGGATTACCTCCCCAAATTTGAGCATAATTCCTTAGATTAGATTAGGATACTCTCTTGGGGAGTGGTTATTTTGCTGTTGAAAGCAAAAATTAACCGCCCCAATGGCAGAAATAAAGCAAACTTCCCTACCGGGTGTACTCGAGATTTTTCCACGCGTTTTCCCAGATAGTAGGGGTTATTTTTTTGAATCCTTTCGCCAAGATTGGTTGGAAAAATCGGGCGTTCATGAATCCTGGGTTCAAGACAACCAGTCTTTTTCCCAAAAGGGAACGGTGAGAGGCCTCCATTTCCAGCGCGGTGCACATGCTCAGGCCAAGTTGGTGCGGGTCATTGCTGGAAAAGTGCTGGACGTAGCCGTGGATTTGAGAAAGGGCTCGCCCACTTTTGGGCAAGTATATTCGACAATTTTGGATACTGAGAAAAACAACCTCCTCTATATTCCTGCAGGTTTTGGGCATGGATTTTCGGTCTTGGAAGATGCTGTATTTGTGTACAAGTGCTCCAAGTATTACCACAAGGATTCCGAAGGCGGAGTACTTTGGTCTGATCCCACCTTGGGCATTGACTGGCAGGTGGCCGAACCAATCGTATCCGATAAAGATCAGATTCTACCTACCCTAGCGGAGTTTGTAGACGCATTTCAAGGTGGCTTATAAATTCGGAAGACTTAACTAGGTCTAGAGAAACTGACAATGAACATTCTGATCACGGGAGTAACTGGACTAGTTGGAAGTGAGTTGGCACGAGAATTCAGCACTCTAGGGAGCATACATGGCTTGAGGCGCGCAAACTCTGATCTCGGAGCTGTCGATCTGAATGGGCTGGATATCCACTGGCACGAAGGGGATGTGTTGGATTTTAATTCGGTATTGGAAGCCGTGGAAGGGATGGATGTTGTGATTCATGCTGCAGGAAAAGTCTCCTTTTTGCCTCAAGACGAGCGCACACTTTTTCAAGTAAATCATCAAGGTACGGTCAATGTGGTGAATGCGCTCTTGGCAGCAGGTGTGCCCAAGTTGGTCTACATCAGCTCCGTCGCTGCCTTGGGGCAGGTTCCGGACCTGGAAGAATACGATGAAAAATCTTTATGGGTAGATGTCCCAGGCCATACTCCCTACGCGCTGTCTAAATACATGGCAGAGTTGGAAGTTTGGCGCGGAGAGCAAGAGGGTTTGGAGGTTTTGGTCGTCAATCCCTCCGTGATTTTAGGCAAGGTTGCCTACGAGCGAAGTAGCGGAGGCTTGTATCAGGTGGTATTGAAGGGGTCTGCTTTTTTCCCTGCGGGTAACCTCAATTACATTGATGTACGGGATGCGGCGGCGATTACGCGTGCCTTGGTTGAAAAAAATGCTTGGGGAGAGCGATTTGTTTTGTCGAAGGAGAGTTTGCCTTACGAAGTGTTTTTTCAGCAGGCTGCTCAGGTTTTGGGAGGAATTCCACCGAAAACCAAGCTATCCAACTGGGCCATTTCTTGGGGGTTTCCAATCCTGAAGCTGATGTCTTGGCTCGTTGGCAAGAAGCTACCACTGACGGCCCAAGTGGCTAAAAATGCACAGCGCAAAACCCACTTCAGCAATCAAAAGGTAAAACGCTACCTCAACTTTCACTACCGCGATTTGCAGGATACCTTGGAATGGGCAAAGACAGATCGATAAAACTTATTTCTGTCGCAAGCGTTGAGGAGGAAAAGGATTTAAGAAAAATTCATCTACAGATGATTTTAAAATCACGAAAAAATCACATTTGAATTTTCAAAAAACCAAAAATTTGGTAACTTAAATGAATCTTAGCACTACCGAATGACCGGAGATCACGACCACGACTGGGAAGAAGACAAAAAGCTCGTCGAGCGATTTGAAGATTCACTGAAGTCCAATATGGACCAGTATTTCGAAGAAGAAGAATTGGAGGATATTATCCGATTTTACTTTGATCAACAAAAATTCTTAAAGGCGCTTCGTGCATCTGAATATGCCTTGGAGAAATTTCCTTTCTCTGTAGAAATCCGACTTCAGAAAGCACAATGCCTTATTTTTAACGATGAGCTGGATGAGGGCTTGGAGATTTTGGAGCAGCTCAACAATCTTTCTCCAAACAACGAGGACATTGTTTTAGCCTTGGCCAATGCGCAGATTCTTGCAGGCAACTTTCAAGAAGGCATAGACTTACTGGAAAATTACTTGCCTATGGCAGAGGATAAGGCAGAGGTATTTTACTCTTTGGGGAATCTTTTTCGAGCTAAAGGAAATAATACGAAAGCAAGTTTTTACTTCAAGGAGGCCGTTAAAAATCGAATCAATCACGAGGACGCTCTTTTTCAGCTAGCCATGATCACCGAGGAGGAGGGATCCTTTGACGAGATTTTGGACTTTTACCAAGAGTTTATCGACCAAGACCCTTATTCTGCTGGTGCTTGGTACAATCTGGGCGTAGTATACAATCGCTTGGGGAGATTTGAGGATGCGATTAAATCCTACGAATATGCCTTAATAATAGACGATGCCTTTGCTTCGGCGCATTTCAATATGGGGAATTCATTGATGAATACCCTCAATTTTGAAGGAGCGTTGGAAGCTTACCAAAATACCATCAATTGCGAAGGGGCCAATGCAGAGAATTGCTGCTACATGGGAGCCGCTTACGAAAAGCTGGGCAAGATTGATGAGGCATTTACCTACTTTAAAAAGTCGGCCAAGCTGGATGAAGAGTACGATGATGCTTGGTTTGGGCTTGGGATGTGCATGTTGAAGAAAGAAAAGTTCTTCGAGGCCATCCACTATTTCAAGAAAGCCATCCACCTCAACAAGGACAATGCAAACTATTGGGTAGGATTGGCAGATGCTGAGTTCAACTTGGGCAACATGCAGTCAAGTTCTGACGCTTACGAGGAAGCCATCAACTTGGAGCCTGGAATCATGGAAGCCTACGTCAATTTATCTATTATTTATTTTGAGCAAAATCGGTTTGAGGAGTCCATCGATGTCGTCCGTGAAGGAATTGAAGAATTGCCTGAGGAGGCCGAGCTCTACTACCGTCTGGTGGTCTACCTCATCAAAACTGGGAAATACAAGGAAGCCTTCACTTATTTAGAAAATGCATTAACTTTGGACTTTGAAAGGCATGCATTACTGTATGAGTTGATGCCAGAGTTGAAAAAACAAAAGGCTGTCTACAAAATCATTGCCCAGTTTCGGGATGAAAATCCCAGCTCAACACCTTAAAACCTACTAAATGAATTACGTGCTGAAGAATCTCCCTGTACGGACTGAAAAGCCTCGTAACACGGGATTTACCATGGCTATGGACAAGGGCCTTAGCCTACGGGAAACAGAGGACTTTGTAGATAGCTGTGCTGAATATGTAGATATTGTGAAGTTTGGATGGGCTACTTCCTATGTGACCAAGCACTTGAAAGAAAAAATTGCGGTATATCAGTCCGCTGGAATCCCCGTTTACTTTGGGGGTACCCTCTTTGAAGCCTTTATCGTTCGTGGTCAGTTTGACGACTACCGTAAAGTGCTCGATACCTTTGGCCTCCGCTATGCAGAAGTGTCTGACGGTTCAATCTCCCTCAATCACGACAAAAAATGTGAGTACATCCAGACCCTTTCCAAACAGGTAACCGTACTGTCTGAAGTGGGATCCAAGGATGCCGCCAAGATCATTCCTCCCTACAAGTGGATTGAGCAGATGCAAACAGAACTAAGTGCTGGAGCATGGAAAGTAATTGGTGAAGCGCGTGAAGGAGGAAATGTAGGTCTCTTTCGAGATTCAGGAGAAGTACGTCAAGGTCTCGTGGAAGAAATTTTAACCCAGGTTCCTGAAGAAAAAATCATCTGGGAAGCCCCTCAAAAGTCCCAGCAAGTATGGTTTATCAAGTTGCTCGGAGCCAATGTCAACTTGGGCAACATCAGTCCTGCTGAAGTAATTCCGTTGGAAACCATTCGATTGGGCCTTCGTGGAGACACCTTTGATCATTTTCTTGGAGAAATCAAATTGTAATTAATTTGGCTGAAAGATGTTCTTTCAGCCTTTCTTTTTAAGTATGGATACAGTTAAAAAATACGGCCTCACCTATCTCAAAGGATTGGCCATGGGCGCTGCAGATATCGTTCCTGGCGTTTCTGGAGGTTCAATTGCTCTTATCGCGGGCATCTATCAGGAGCTCTTGGATAGCATCAATGCCTTTAATATCAACAATTTGTTGTTGTTGAAATCCTTCCGAATCAAGGAATTCTACCTCCGGGTCAATGGCAACTTTCTATTGAGCCTTTTGACAGGGATCATGACAAGTATCTTCACACTTTCCGGTGTAATTACTTACTTGATGGAGGAGCACCCCATTCCACTGTGGTCCTTTTTCTCTGGCTTGATTTTGATATCTGCCTTTCTGATTTTGAAAGAGATAAAGAAATGGAATCTTGGTGTTGTTTTAGCAATTGCAGCGGGAACAGCCTTTGCCTGGTGGGTGACCAATTTGCCGCCAACCACCACCCCTGACGACTATTGGTTTACTTTTGTGGCAGGAGCTATTGCTATTTGTGCCATGATTTTACCCGGGATCAGTGGGAGTTTTATCCTCTTGATTCTAGGCCAATACGAGCGCATCCTTCAGGCGGTATTGGACAAAGACATCATCACCTTGGCCTTGTTTGCCTCAGGATGTTTGGTCGGAATTTTATCTTTTAGCAGAGTGGTGTCCTACTTACTTCGGAAATTTCATACGGCCACCATCGGCCTACTTTCTGGATTTATGCTGGGCTCTGTCAATGAATTGTGGCCTTGGAAGCTCGTGACTTCCTGGAGAACTTCCTCCAGTGGTAAGGAGGTTCCTTTCCTCACAGAAAATATTCTTCCCAGCACCTTTGCGGAGCAAGTAGGAGAATTGCCTCAGGTAGAATGGGCCATTGGTGCTTTCTTTTTTGGAATTGGGCTCGTCATTTTTATTGAGTGGCTCGCAAGTAAACTGCAGCAAGGGTGAGAAAATTTGGCTTGATTGGATATCCTTTAGGGCATTCTTTTTCCAAAAAATATTTTACAGAAAAGTTCGTTCGCGAAGTAATTCAGGGCTGCCAATTTGAACTATATCCCATAGAAAACATTTCAGAATTCCCCCAGCTCCTGGATGTGGAGGCTAGCCTGGAAGGACTTTCGGTGACCATCCCCTACAAGGAACAAGTAATTCCCTATCTCGATGCCCTTGATCCTGCCTGTGCCCAAATCGGCGCAGTCAATTGCATCCGTATTCGAGACGGAAAAAAAATCGGATTCAACACAGACTATTTAGGATTTAAGCAGTCCCTGCAATCCTGGCTAGGCACGGAGATTCCCAATGCCCTTGTTTTGGGTACAGGTGGAGCTTCCAAGGCAGTGCAGCAAGCTCTTCGAGACTTGGGGACACCCTACCGCATAGTTTCCAGAAATCAAATTGAAGGGCAGCTGACCTATGACGACCTGAGGGATCAGCCAGAGTGGTTGGCTTCCCATTCGTTGATCATCAACACCACTCCGCTAGGTACCTATCCTCAGGTGGAGGGCCTGCCAGATATCCCCCTAGAGCAGCTCCATGCCGCACATCGAGTTTATGATTTGGTGTACAATCCTACGATCACTCGGCTCATGCAAGAATGCATTGCTCGAGGCGGAACAGCTAAAAATGGACAAGACATGCTCGAACTGCAGGCCGAGGCGGCTTGGAGCATCTGGAATAGACCTACTTGATTCCATTTTTTTTGAAGCTAATTTAAATTAAGGATCGAATTCCGCTCCAACTTGCTTGTTGTGTCTAAAATGTGGAGGTTTGATCCATGGATACTTCGCAAAAATCACGCTGTCCCTGGTGTTTGGGCTTTCCGGAATACATTGTCTACCACGATCAAGAGTGGGGGGTACCGGTATATGATGACCGAATACATTTCGAATTTTTAGTATTGGAAAGCGCCCAAGCAGGACTCAGCTGGTCGACTATTCTCAAAAAAAGGGAAGGATACCGTAAAGCTTTTGCAGACTTTGACTACCTGCAGGTAGCCCAATTTCCAGAATCGTATGTGCAAGAGTTGCTTCAAGATAAAGGCATCGTACGAAATGCCATGAAGATTCGCGCGGCGATCAACAATGCGCAACGCTTTCAGGAGATTCAAGCGGAGTTTGGCACCTTTTCGAATTACATCTGGGGCTTTGTTGGAGGAAAGCCCATTCAAAATAACATCGCTCCAGGAGAGCCCTATCCCGCAACTTCTCCCGAGTCGGATCGCCTAGCCAAAGACATGAAAAAACGTGGCTTTAAATTTTTGGGGACTACCATTCTTTACGCACACCTACAAGCCACGGGATTGGTGAATGACCACTTGGTTACTTGTTTTCGCAAGCGAGAAGTAGCGGTAGGGTAAAAAAATAGGGAGGCTAACCTCCCTATTTTGAATGAATTGTTTGCGAAGCTTACAGCTGAGACATCAACAAGTAGATGCCTGCACCAGCAAAGTAACCTAGCGCTGCAAGTAAAGAGATGCGCTTCAAGTACCAGCCAAATTCGATTTTTTCCATACCCATGGCAGCTACACCTGCAGCAGAGCCAATGATTAGGATACTTCCTCCGGTACCAGCGCAATAAGCAAGGTAAATCCAGATGAAGTCATCCATTGGATACATTTCCAAGCTGTACATGCCCATGCTGGCAGCCACCAAAGGCACGTTATCTACGACAGCAGACAAGAGACCGATTAGGGTAATGATGATGCGATTGTCACCAAAGGTAGTATTGAGGTAACCAGCAAAGTTGGCCAAGGTACCCATGGACTGTAATGCACCTACTGCAAGCAAAATACCCAAGAAGAACAAAACGCTTGGCATGTCAATTTTAGCTAGGGCATGACTTGCAGTGTAATTCTTGCGTTCTGCCTCGTCCAAATCAGGGTTGATCAATTCAGATATCACCCATAGAACACCTAATCCGAGCAACATGCCCATGTAAGGAGGGAGGTGGGTCACGGTCTTGAAGATGGGAACAGAAATCAAAGCACCAACTCCAAGAATCAACATCAAGTTGCCGCTTTTAATGCTTGAAGCAGTTGCGTTAGTATCTTCTTTGAATTCACCTAAGGTACCTTTCATTGTAAAGGTCAGGAACAACAAAGGAACTACCGCACAAACAATACTAGGAATGAATAAGCTCTTCATGATGGCAGCAGCAGAAATCTGTCCTCCAATCCAAAGCATGGTGGTAGTCACATCGCCAATAGGAGACCAAGCACCACCGGCGTTGGCTGCAATCACGATAATTCCGGCAAAGAAAAGACGCATTTCCTTGTCTGGAATCAATTTTCGAATCAAGGATACCATCACGATGGTGGTGGTCAGGTTGTCCAATACGGAAGAGAGGAAGAAGGCCACAAGACAAACTACCCAAAGGAGTACAATTGGGTTTTTAGTTTTGATGCGGTCGGTGATGAATTTGAATCCATGGTGGGCATCAACCAATTCTACAATGGTCATGGCTCCCATCAGGAAGAAGAGGATTTGTGCAATTTCATTGAGGTGGTGCCCCAGTTGCTCCCCTACATATTCCAAGTGAAGTTCACTGGCGCTAAGAGTGGCCGCTTTTTCACCCAGCTCGTGGATAAAGTGGAGGTAGCGATCGCTGTTCAAAAGTGTCTCGGAAGCTCCTGAAATTGTAAAAATGGTCCAGCAAATTACTGCAGTCAGTAAAGCGGAAGCTGTTTTGTTGATCTTGATGGGGTGCTCTAGCGCAATGGCAAGGTAGCCGACCACAAAGATGATGATAATTAATAACTCCATTTTTCTGGGGTTTTTGGTGATGAATTAGGTTTAATCTCGGGGTTGGAGAGTACGAATAAGCGATTCTAGTCCCTTTATGCTAATTTTCCTAACTAAATCTGAAGAATTTAACCCTCCTTAGTAAAAAAAACGAGCAATAAAGTAGAAAAATTACACCTCCTTAACACCCTCATAATATTGCCTCAAATTATTCCTAGGGCATAACTTCCCAGCTCTTTTTTACATGAGCTGCGCTAGGGCTATTTCATAGGAGGTTTGAGATAGTTTTGTTGATTCTTGATTTTCGGAATAGGATTTCTGAAGGGCTTTCAAGATGGTATCGCTCACATCTGAAAAAATCGCTTGGTCGGTTACCTCAGCTTCATCACTCATTAAATATGCAAATACACGGGCCATGCCACAGTTGGCTATAAAATCCGGAATGACCGCTACCCGCTCGTCTGCCCAAACGCCTGTTGGACCAAAAAATATTTCCGGGTCTGCAAAAGGAACATTTGCACCGCAGGAAATGACTTCCAGGCCAGCCGCCACCATGCGCTCCACCTGTTCTTGCCGAATCAATCGGGAAGCGGCTGCAGGGATGAAAATCTCACTTTTCAAATCCCAAATTTTCTGATTCACTTCTTCAAAAGATAGCAAGTTAGCGGCGATCAGCTGGTTTCCCTCGCGCTTCAAAAATAGCTCGCGGATTTCATCCAGGCTGAAGCCCTCCTCACGAATAAGTCCTCCTGCTCGATCAATGATGCCGACGATCCGCACGCCTTCCACCGCCAAAAAGCAAGCTGCAGCGGCGCCGACATTTCCCCAGCCTTGGATCACCGCCCGCTTTCCCTTTAGGGCACCTCCCCATAAGGAATAGTAGTGCTTCACTGCCTCTGCGACGCCATAGCCTGTAATCATGTCGGCTACAGTATATTTTTTGGCCCCATTCGGGGTAAAGTTTGGGTCTTCAAGTACCTTGGAAACTCCCTGCCTCAATTGGCCAATTTTTCTGATTTTTTGAGGTTCGTTCGCTTTAAAGTGGCCATTCACAATTCCTTCTTGGGGATGCCATAGGCCATAAGTCTCGGTAATGGGGATTACTTCGTGGATTTCGTCCACATTCAGATCTCCGCCAGTTCCGTAGTAGTTTTTGAGCAGCGGCATCACTGCCTTGTACCAGCGCTCGAGCACCCCTGCTTTTCGCGGATCTGCTGGATCAAAGTTGATTCCTGATTTGGCACCGCCAATGGCAGGGCCTGAGACGGTAAACTTCACTTCCATGGTTTTGGCCAGTGACTCTACTTCGCGTTTGTCCAGGCCTTTTCGCATGCGGGTACCCCCTCCAGCAGCTCCTCCACGAAGAGAGTTGATTACCACCCATCCCTCAGCCTCTGTTTCCGCATCTCTCCATTCAAAAACGATTTCAGGGGCTTTATTTTCAAATTTTTTGAGCAAGTCAAGCATTGTTCTTTGGGTTTATAATTCAACCCAAAAATAGAAAAATATTTTCCAGTCTCTTCTGACTTTCAAGGGCTAGTTTTAGTTTTTTACCCGAAGACTATTCCCCCTGAGGAATCTCGGGTTGCGCCTGTCACCGAAGCCAGCGCATTCGATTCTCCGCGGAGTTTCAACACCCCAAGAAATGCAAAAATTAATGCCTCCTTAAATTCAATAAGTTCCTTGGTGGCTTCCACTTGAATCCATTGGTGACTCAAGTGATGGTCCAATCGCTCCACAAAGAAGCGGTTGTAGGCTCCACCTCCTGTAAGCAACACGCTTGGTGCAGCCTTTGAGGCATGGGTTCGAATCAACGCAGCAATTTGGATGGCAAAATGCTCCACCAAGGTGCGTAAACAATCTTTGGGTGATAATCCGGGTTGCTCCAAGAGGGGAATAAAGACCTGATCGATCGATTCACGGCCAAGAGATTTCGCCCCCGACACCGCATAAAATGGAAGGGCATTTAATTGTGCCAGTAGTGGCTCATTTAAATTCCCTGCTCTCGCCCATGCCCCATCGTGGTCGTAAGCACTCCCGAGTTTCACTGCTTCTCGATTGAGCAAAAGGTTAAAGGGGCTGCAATCAAAAGCAATTCGTTGCCCATTTTTGTCTAGGGAAAGGTTGGAAATGCCGCCCAAGTTGATGCAAAAATCAACCTGTGAGAAAAGAAGCTGGTCACCAATTGGCACCAGGGGAGCGCCTTGACCTCCTAGCTGTACATCGAGCATACGAAAGTCAGCAAGCACCCTTTCTCCTGAAGCTTGGTGCAAAGCCCAGCCATTCCCTATCTGAAGGCTTAGCCCTTTTGTAGGTTGGTGGAAAACAGTGTGGCCATGCGAAGCCACAGCCATGGGCTTGACCTGCTGTTCGAGACAGAAATTTTTCACCTGCTCTCCCATCCATCTGCCAAAGTTTACATCCAGTAGTGACAGGTCCAAACCAGAGAGGAGGTGACTAGTAGCCAGCGCTGTTCCCAGTTCCTCCGGAAAAGGACGCGTTTCTGCTTGGAGAATTTCATAGTTCCACTGCCCCTTTTGGTATTCAAAATGGCAATGGGCCAGGTCCAATCCGTCTCCGGAGGTGCCAGACATGAGTCCAATCAAGGTATAGCGTTCTGCGTGCATGGCTTAGAGTAAGTTTGATCTGAATCGAATAGTTGATAGGTATCCTAAATGTCGGCTTTTTATTTATTTCTAATTTACCTCTCAAATGAAAAATCGAATCCTGGATTACGAGAGTTTGGCTAGTCATCTAAATCTGCAATTTCATCCCATCCTCGGCCCTTCAACGGATGCACCCTTGAAGGGCTCCCATAGGTTTAAACTTTTTTTGAGGGGATTATTTGATGCCTACTGCGTTAATTTTCCTGAAATATCTAGGTATTATCTGTGGTGGTGATGCAGAATCTTTTGAATCATTAGTAAAAGACCACATATTTGTAGTCCCAAATTTAGTTCTCCTTGGACTAAATTGTATTCTAAACCACCATGTTGCGTAAACTTGCGTTGGGTGTGCTCAGCACCCTGTTACTAATTTCAGAAGGCTTCGGTCAAAATAGTTCCTCTACCTACAGTGCTTTGGGTATCGGGGAATTTAACTACTCTGGCCAGGTTCAAAACCAAGGCATGGGAGGCCTAGGCATCAGTTTTGGAACTGGATGGAGCGCCAATGCTGTCAACCCAGCTCTTTCTACTCGAAATACCATTTTTAATTTTCAAGCTTCCCTCAACTACAAACGAATTGGGGTATCCAATGCTACCGAAAACTCATTGGTGGACGGGGGAGGGCTTTCCTATATCGCGATTTCCTTACCAATCAAGTCGGGCAAATTCACTGGAGGAATGGGACTTGGACAAATTTCTAGTATCAATTACCGGTTGAAAGTGGATAGTCCAGTGAATAATTCGGAGTTGAGAGCGAACAATAACTTGGAAGGGGATGGGGGAATCTCGGAGGCCTATGTGAATTTTGGCTACTTACTTGCCAAGAATTTGAGTATAGGAGTCCATGGATCGTATCTCTTTGGATCTTCTATCCGTTCCAACCAACTTATAATTTTTGACAAAAACAATGTGGAAGTCGGAAGAGCTTCTGAATACTACGAGCGAATTTCGGTCTCTGATGTAGCTTTAAAATTGGGGGCACACTACCTTTTTAAGGCTTCTGAAAAAAGTAACATCCATTTAGGAGCCATTTATCAGACATTTGGGGACGTTAATGGAACAGCATTTGCAAAATTGGCTCCGATTGGCCAAGCTAGCAGCCCCAAGACTGATGGTGATTTGATTGCCAACAATGAAAAAGGAGCTATTTATCTTCCAAGTCGTTATGGATTTGGGGTGAGCTATGAAAAAAATAATAAATTCGTGATTGGTTTAGAGGGGCAGTACCAAGATTTTTCGAAGTATAGAAACTTTTTTGGCGAACCATTAAGCCTGCAAGCGGCCCAAAAAGTGGGGCTTGGAATTCAGCTAGTTCCTGATTTCACCGATTTTGACAAGATATTGAATCGCGCTACCTACCGCATGGGCTTGGAATTGATGCGAACACCTTATTTTATTAATGAGACAACGATCAATGATTTTGGCATCAACTTTGGTACTTCTATTCCTGTAAACAACCTTTCATTGATGAACATGGCAATGAAGGTTGGAAGAAGAGGAACATCAGCGAATGGATTGATTCGTGAAAACTATTTTAATTTCACCCTAGGCTTTTCACTCAATGACAATAGCTGGTTCTACAAACGAGTTTTCGAATAATTAAAAGTTTAAACAATTAACCCTTAAAAGGGATTCACCTAAAGTCAACAACTGATTAATTCTGGACGATTATGAAAATTAAATCAACCTTTCTTGTCCTTGGAGCCATGCTCCTTGCTGGAATATCCCACGCACAAGATGGCTGGAACTGGCCTGCAGATCCTGCTCAGGAAGCAAAGGCTAGAGAGCTCAATGCTGCCTATTTTGACTACATGAAGGCAGAGCAATTTGTCGAGGCTACCAAGCCTTTGAACTGGCTTTTAGTGAATGTGCCAAACTTGAATGAATCCATTTACATTCAGGGTGTAACTGTGTACAAAGGTGCAGCGGATAAAACTACCGATGCAGCACAAAAGCGAGTGTACCAGGATAGCGTGATGGCTATCTACGACAAAAGAGGGGAATTGTACAATAACCCTGTGAAGTGGATTGAGACCAAAGCCTACTACGGCTACTTGTTTTTCAAATCTGACAAAGCTAAGATTCCAGCTGTAGTCGCAGATTTTGAGAAAGCCATAGCCTTGAAAGGAAGCATCAACTTCCAGTTTGTACCCATGTATTTTGACATGGTGGAGAAAAATTACACCCTAAATCAGGCATACGCTCCAGAGCAAGTATTGTCCATTTTTGACAAGTCAAACAAGATATTGGATGCAGCAGCTGCCACAGGAAAGGATGTTACCGATTCCAAAACAACCCTTGAGACACTTTTGGTAAAGATGAAGTTGATCGATTGTGAATTTATCGAAAACAAATTGGGGCCAAAGCTCGCTGCAGACCCAACCAACGCGGAGCTAGCGGAGCAGATTTTCACATATTCCTTGCAATACAAGTGTATTTCCACGAAAGCCTTCTTGGCAGCTTTAGAATTTAAAGATTCCAAGGCGCCAACTTTCAAGACTTCACAAGTTAGAGGAATGCTTTACATGTCGTCTGGTGAGTTTGAGAAGGCAGAGTCTGTTTTTGAGAAAGCCTTATCATTGGCAACTAGCAACAAGGAAAAAGGAGAAACTCAATTGGAGCTTGCAAAAATTTATGCAAAATCAGGCAAAAAATCTGCAGCAAGAACAGCAGCTCGTGAGGCAGCAGGACTTGATCCAGAATTGTCTTCTTCTGCTTATGGCTTGATCGGAGATCTTTACATGTCAGCCTACAACGATTGTAGAGCTGGAGAAAGTAGAGTGAAAGATTACGCAGTATTCATTGCAGCATACAATGCCTTTCAAAAAGCAGGTGATTCCAAAGGAATGGGTAGTGCTAGAGCACGCTTCCCATCCAAAGAAGAACTCTTCACTGAAGGCTTTCAATTGGGCTCTTCTGTAAGTACAGGATGCTGGGTTGGGGAGACCGTCTCCCTTTCTACAAGAGACTAATTTTTCTTAACTAGCATATAAATAAAGGCAGCCCTAGGCTGCCTTTATTCTTTTCATTCCCCACAACTTTCCTACTATCTTTGTAGGCGATGAACCGAGGTCTTTCCTACTGTATTACAATTCTTGCCCTGATTGCCTTTTTTTCTTGTCGTGAGGAGGCAGACCCAAATGATTTGGCTGCGTATGATGGCCCAATAAATTCAGCACAAAACATTCATATTTTTCACAGTGACTCCGCAGTACTTCGGTCTGAGATTACCGCTCCAAAGCAGCTGGAGTTTGCCAATGGAAATTTAGAATTCCCAGAAGGCATCACGATTCAATTTTTTAATTTGCAGGGACAACTTGAAACCACGATGCGCGCCGATAAGGGATTTTTTCTCCGAGACCAAAACCTGTACAAAGGAGCCGGTAATGTCCAAGTAAAAAATCTACCCAAGGATCAACGGTTACAGACAGAGGAATTGTTTTGGAATCAGGCTGAACGAAAAATATACACCGAAAAGTTTGTGACCATACAAGAACGTCAGACGCTATTTAATGGAACTGGAATGGAAGCAGACGATGGCTTTTCGACCTACAGATTAAAGCAAGTGCGAGATAGTAGAACACTTTTACCAGGAGAAGGGCTATGAAGTTATTGGATGCAATCATCTTTTCTGTTGCACTTGCCCTTATCGTGGTGGGCATCCACCAAACGATGGTCAGTGGCATTGGATTTTCCTACTCCCTATTCATGTTCGCGGTAGGCCTTTTATTTTGGTTTCAACTCCGTCGCAATCAGGCGCGGGAAAGCAGGGAATCCGTCACAAAAAAGTCAGTGAAAAGTAAAAAGCCTCTCAAAAAACGGTAATCATGGACAACAACTATGTCGTATATGTCGTGATTTCCTTGATCTTTTCTGCATTTTTTTCAGGAATTGAAATCGCCTACATCTCAGCCAATAAGCTTCAGATTGAATTGCAAAAAAAGCAAGGGATGTGGAGCGGCAAAGTGCTCAGTAAATTTTTAGCTAGGCCAGGTCAATTCATCGGGACTACGCTGATTGGAAATACCATCATGCTGGTATTGTTTGGAACCTTTATGGCCTATTTGTTGGATGATCCGCTGCGAAGTTTATTTCCCGAATCCTTCAACAATGAAGCGGTAATTTTGATTTCTCAAACCGTCTTGTCCACCCTTTTGGTTTTGATCACTGGAGAGTTTTTGCCAAAAAGTTTGTTCATGTTGGATCCCAACCGCATGCTTAACTTTTTTGCACTGCCCATCTTGATCATTTATTCGGTGATGTATCCCATCGTATGGCTGATTGTAGCTTTATCCAAGGGATTTATTACCCAAGTGCTTCGATTGGAATACAATGAGGAAAAGCCTGTATTCACCATTACAGACCTTAATTCAATTATCAAGGATCAAATGGGACAAAGAAGGAGTGCGGGCAATGTGGAGGTAGATTCCAAGATTTTTGATAATGCAATTGAATTTAAAACCGTACGGATACGAGAGTGCATGATCCCCCGGACAGATATTGTGGCGGTAGAAGTATCCGACTCGATTGAGGAGCTAAAAAAGGTATTCCAGGAAAGCGGGCATTCCAAAGTAGTGATCTACCGTGAATCCATCGATGAGGTGATTGGCTATTGCCATCAGCTGGAGCTATTTAAAAAGCCAAAAACAATTGAGGACATTCTCACGCCCATCATCATTGCCCCCGAATCAGCACTCGCGAATGAACTGCTTATTCAATTTATCCAAGAGCGAAAAAGCCTTGCCTTGGTGGTAGATGAATTTGGGGGCACCAGTGGAATTGTTTCCATGGAAGACATCATTGAAGAGATTTTTGGAGAGATCGAGGATGAGTATGACAACGAAGCACTTACTGAACAATTGATCGGAGAGCTAGAATTTTTGCTCAGCGCCCGACTAGAAATCGATTATCTCAAGGAGAAATATGGATGGGAATTGCCGGATGGAGATTATGAAACGCTCTCCGGATTTATCCTTTCACAAACCGAAAATCTACCCAATATAGGCGAAACAATCACCTATGGAAGGTTTACCTTCACTATCGTGTCTAAGCAAGCACATCGAATCGAAACTGTTAGGTTGAAAATCAACGACTCAGATATTTTCTAAGGCTAGACATTGTTGGGGCTGAAATTTTGAATTTCGCCCTGAAACATCTTATTTTGCGACACTTTAATATAAGCGAAGTCACAAACATGGCGTTAATTAAGCAAATTAGACAACGAACAGGTCTCGCAATCGGCGTAATTGCTGGCGGGTTAATATTATTTCTTTTGGGGGGTGATTTGTTAAGCCCAAATTCTGCCCTACTCAATGCCAACCAGAATATCATCGGGGAGATTGCAGGTGAAGAAATTACCTTAGAAGAGTTTTCACTCAAGGTGGAAGAATACAAGACTTCCTTCCAACAGCGTTCAGGAAGAATCCCAGCGGAAGCAGAGATGGTTTCTGTTCGTGAACAAGCATGGCAGGCGATGATTGTTGAGCGCGTATTCGAAGAGGAATATGACAAGCTGGGCTTGACGATCTCTAGCCAAGAATTGATTGACATGGTTCAAGGAAAAAATATTGTTCCAGAACTTCGTGCACAGCTAGTCAATCCACAGACAGGGCAATTTGACAAGTCCCAGTTGATCACCTTTTTGCAATCTTTAGAAACTGCAGATCCAGCACAGCAAGCGGCTTGGGCGCAGCAAGAAAAATTATTTGCGCAGGCTAGAAGTCGTGTGAAGTACGACAATTTGCTCGCTACCACGGAGTATGCGACTACTGCAGAAGCCAAGATGGAGCACAATGCTGCCAATACCATCGCGGATGCTTCCGTTTTATTTTTTCCATACTATGTGATTCCTGATGGAGACATCAAGATTCAAGATTCCGAGCTTGCCGATTACCTATCCAAAAACCAAGAAAAGTTTAAAGTAGGTAATTCTGCCAATTTGGAATATGTGTCCTTCAGCATTCAGCCTAGTGGTGAAGACTCTGCTGAGGTGATTTCTAAAATCACAGCGTTGACCGCTGAGCTGAAAGTATCGACTGCAGATTCCGCATTTGTGAGCAAGAATTCAGAAGTGCAGCAGCCATTTCAGGTGTATGCACCTGGAGATCAGCTACCAGAAGCGCTTACCACCAATGTGGCTCAAATTGTCAAGGGAGAAACTTATGGTCCTTTTATCACAGCCAACTCTTCGTATGTGACCTACAAGGTAACAGACCAGTACGAGGGCACTGCGAAAATGCGTGCTTCCCACATTCTCTTCGGAACGGAAGGGATGGACGAGGCTGGCAAGGCAGCAGTAAAAACTCAGGCTGAAACCGTTCTTGCAGAAGTGAAAACTACTGGAGATTTTGCAGGAGCAGCAAGACAATACGGTCAGGATGGTACTGCACAAAATGGAGGAGATCTAGGCTGGTTTGCTAAGGCGGACTTCGTTGAGGCTTTTGCAAATGCAACCTATGCAGTAAATTCCAAAGGATTACTTCCAAACTTGGTAGAAACAGAATACGGTTTTCACATCATCGACGTGACGGAGCTACCCAATACAGCTTACACTAAATTGGCTGTATTGGAGTTGGAACTGGTTGCATCTGACCTGACTCGAAATGAAGCCTTCAGAAATGCGGATGCTTTTGTGTCCGAGAGCGGAAACCGTGATGAGTTTACTGAGAATGCTACTGAAAAAGGATTTAGAATTATCCAGGCAAATAATGTAGATGCTACCTCTAGAAATCTCAATAACATCACTGATGCAAGACAAGTAGTCATCTGGGCGTTCAGTGAGGCAGCTGAAGGAGAAGTTTCAACGGTATTTGAATTGAACAACTCCTACCTTGTTGCCTCACTAGTGAGCAAGAAGGAAGAGGGTGAAGCGAAATTGGAAGATGTGAAAGATCAGGTGAAGCAGTTGGTGCTGAACGACAAGAAAGCGGCCCTTATCAACCAAAAATTGGCAGGTAAAACTACCTTGGAGCAGATGAAAGCTGTATTCCCAGAGGCATCGATCAATGAGGTTCCTGGATTGCGATTGAGTGATTCAGTGATTCCAGGTATTGGATTTGCTCCAAAGGCAATTGGTACGATCTTCGGAACAAAAACAAAAGGGCAGATTACTAAGCCTGTACAGGAAGATCTTGGAGTGCTAGTAGCAAAGGTAAATAACTTGACACCAGCTGCGGCAATTGGTGATTATACTTCCTACCAGGCGCAATTGGCGCAAGGAGCTTCGCAGCGAATGACCTATCAAATCATGATGGCCCTTCAGGAGCTTGCGAAAGTGAAGGATTACCGATACAAATACTTCTAAATTTAATTTTCTCTTAAGGAACCCATGTCCAAAAAGACATGGGTTTTTTTGTGTTTTAATCTTGTGATAAAGGCGTATTTTTGATTATGGAACAGACCTTTGATAAAGTTGCCTTCAAGGAAAAGCTGGAATCTTCCAGTACTTTCCCTACCCGCTACCTTTTTAAATTCATCGTCCCTATGGGAAAAGAAGCAGAAATCATAGCACTTTTTCCTAATGAAGAAGTACTCTTAAAGCCCAGCAGTGGAGGAAAATACGTGAGCACCACCATTCAAAAATGGGTAGATGATGCAGATCAAATTCTGGCCCTTTATGAAAGAGCGGCAACCATCCAAGGTATCATTTCACTTTAAAAACATAGACCATGTGGACAGAAGAAGAAAACCAGCTTAAAAGAAGCTTTACTTTTAAAGATTTTACAGAAGCCTTCGCCTTCATGACGCGTGTGGCGTTCTTAGCTGAATCCCACCAGCATCATCCGAATTGGTTCAACGTCTACAACCGAGTAGACATCGCACTGACTACCCATGATGCGGGAAATGTAGTGACCGAAAAGGATCGGAAATTAGCGAAGGCCATAGATCAACTGCTGGCATGAGTCAGGCGGTGGTCAACTTGTACTTGGTCCCAACACCGATTGGTAATCTCCGGGACATCACCCTCCGAGCCATCGATACACTACAGGCTGTAGATGTGATCTTGGCGGAAGATACCCGTACCAGTGGCATCTTGTTGAAACACTTGCAGATCTCCAAAAACCTGCAGAGCTACCACAGCTTTAACGAGCACAAGGCAGTGGAAAAGTTAGTGGAGCGCATGAGAAAAGGAGAAACCTTTGCCTTGATCAGTGATGCTGGTACTCCTGCCATCTCTGACCCAGGCTTTCTTTTGGTGCGTGAAGTACTCGCCGCGGGGCTGGAAGTACAGTGCCTACCCGGCCCTACTGCCTTTGTGCCTGCACTGGTGGCTAGCGGATTACCCAACGACCGTTTCGTATTTGAGGGGTTTTTACCTCATAAGAAGGGAAGAAAAACCCGTATCGACGCACTGGTAAATGAACCCCGCACCCTAATTTTTTACGAATCACCCCATCGCTTGCTCAAAACCTTGGAGCAGCTTGCCGAAGCATTTGGTGCAGATCGACAGGCTGCTGTTGCTCGAGAACTATCCAAACTGCATGAGGAAACAGCCAGAGGCACCTTGGTGGAGCTTATCGACTACTATCAGGTAAATCCCTTAAAAGGAGAAATCGTGCTCGTAGTGGCAGGTTGTGACGAACAGCGTGAGACCAGAGCCGAGAAGCAAGAAAAGAAGCAGGCGGAATGGAAAAAAGAAAAGAAATCTCGCGACTAAATACCCTAAACTAAACACTATGCTGAACTCAGCTCAACTCTCCCAGCTCTTGGATCTTACGCGAAAGATTGCGGAAGATGTGGGTATTTTTATTGAAAAGGAGCGACAACATTTTTCCATGGAACGCGTAGAGCACAAGGGCTTCAATGACCTTGTTTCCTATGTGGATAAGGAAGCGGAGCAGCAGTGTGTGTCCCGATTGCAGGAGATTTTTCCGGAAGCAGGGTTCATTACCGAAGAGGGAACCAATACCACGCGGGGTGAAACCTATAACTGGGTGATTGATCCTTTGGATGGGACGACCAATTTTATTCACGGACTTCCTGTTTTTGCAGTGAGCATTGGCTTGATGGAGAAAGACGAGGTCGTGCTGGGCGTAGTGTATGAAGTGAATCGGAAGGAGACTTTTTATGCCTACAAAGGTGGTGGGGCCTATTGCAATGGAGTAGCGCTTCAAGTAAGCAAAGCTCCGAACCTTGCGGCTTCCTTGATTGCTACAGGATTTCCCTACTACCAGTTTGACCTCATCGATCGGTACATGAATATCATGAAATCGCTTATGCAGAAGACCCATGGCCTTCGCAGGCTAGGTTCCGCGGCAGTTGATCTTTGTTATGTGGCTGCAGGCAGATCGGAGGGGTACTTTGAGTATAATCTCAATTCTTATGACGTGGCAGCTGGCGTGCTACTCGTGCAGGAAGCAGGCGGACAGGTTACGGACTTTAAAGGGGGTAGAGATTTTATTTTTGGCAGACAAGTGGTGGCGACAAACCAAATCATCCACCAGGAGCTTTTGGAAGCTGTTGGGGAGCACTGGGGATCATCAGCCCAATAAAAACTGCCAGAGTAGTAAGCTAATTCCGCATAGTGGAATGCCCAATCCAGCGAGCAAGGTGGCTAGGCGAGGTTGAAGTCCAAATTCCATAGCCAGTAGCGCGCCCGAAATCATGGGAGCCATTCCGCTTTCTAGAACCATTACCTTCAGCGCAAGACTGTCTGATGGCAGGATCAATCCATAAATTAACCATACGCAAGCAGGGGCAAGTAGAAGGCGATACCCCAAGCCGTACCAGAGGTGCTTATTTTGGGTCCATTTGCTATCCAAAAATAGAGTTAATCCAATGACTGCCATGGCTATTGGAGCCATGCTCGTTCCAATGGCTTGAAGCCAAGGTAGGAGCATTTCGGGTAGAGAAAGCCGGAAGTAGCTCATCAACAAGCATCCTAGTAACAAGAGAAACGGAGGGAATAGTACCATTTTTTTAAAGATCTCGAAGGCAGAGCGGCCTCCATCCCCATACTTGGACCCGATATAGACTCCTACCGTGCTGACTAATAAAAATGAGCCCCCTTGGTCAATCAAAAAAGCAGTGGGTAAGGCTGCTTTTCCATACAGAAGCTCTAGTATTGGAAATCCCAAAAATGAGGTATTTCCGAGCCCAGAAACCAAGATCAAGCAGCCCGTGGTCCTCCTATCCCATCCCAATTTAGTGCCAAGAAAAGCAAAAAATACCCAGGATAGCAAGAAGGTAAACCAAGCTGAAGAGGGAACTAGAATCAAATCCCATTTAAGTTGTAGTGGAGGGATGTGAATCATGGCTAATGCTGGAAGCGCGAGGTAGATCAGGTAGTTCTTCCCAAAAAGCGCAACTTTTTCCTTAGGAAATCCAGGAAAAAACTGAAGTGCTACACCACAAAAAAGGCTGAAAATTGCAATCCAAAGGCCCATAAGAACGGGGTAATGAAGAAGTAATTTTAGAGTAACCGAAAGATAATGTAAACTACTTGTAACCAAATGATTGTCAGTCTAGTTTTAGCTAAAATAAAGGGGCAATCATGACAAAACACATTCCTATCTACATCGAAGGGGAAAAATGGATTCCACTCACCTATTTTTCCGATCAAGAAAAAAAGTCATTTAAAGAATGGCTTCCAAGCTACCGACTTAAAAAAGTAAAATTGCCTGGGCTGGTACTTACCGAATGTTTGGATTTTAAAACGTATGCCTGCTGGTTGCGTCTAAAGGAGCTGAGCTATACCAAGGTTCCAATTTTTGATATTTAATCTAAGCCTACTTGCTTTCGCTTGGTTTCAAAGTAACTTTTTAGTTGCGGGTACCAGTCGCTTTCGGTTTCTGGAAATCCATCCAGCACCAATTCCATATTTCCTTCTATCCCGTCTTGATTGAGCTGCATCCCCTCAATCAGGTAGATGACTTCCTCCAAACTTAAGGGCTCTTCACTTGTGCTCGGGTACAGGAGGTAGTCGTTGCCATAAAAATCCACTGCTTCGTACTGAATTTTTTGATCTATTGCATGCCCATAGATGCTGATTTGCTCCCCCCAAGTACTTTCAGGGTAGTGCAATCGAAGCAGCAGCACAGAAGTGATGCCTTCAGAAAAATAAGTAGGCGGTCGAAATAAAAAGTCCATAAGTCCTTGAATTGACCTTTAAAGTACTGCATTTCTATTCAAGAATGGAAAAGGGAAATCGTTTTTTGGGGGCGAAAGAGAAATTTCAATTTAAGTAAGCCACAAGTGGACCATTGGATTGGATAATCACTACTTTAAGGCTATTTTTGAATTTCCAAGTTCACCTGAGGTTTTACAATCCCCAACTGATTTTATTGCGTTTAGCTATACTCGATTATGAAAAGAGATACACTAATTTTTGACCTTATTTCCAAAGAAGAGGACAGACAAAAGAGAGGCATCGAACTGATTGCTTCCGAGAACTTTACTTCCAAGCAAGTGATGGAAGCTGCCGGCAGCGTACTGACCAACAAGTATGCGGAAGGATTACCAAACAAGCGGTATTATGGCGGTTGCGAAGTAGTGGATGAGATTGAGCAGTTGGCGATTGATCGTGCCAAGAAATTATTTGGTGCTGCTTGGGCCAACGTACAGCCGCACTCGGGTGCGCAGGCAAATGCTGCAGTATTTCTAGCCTGCCTGAATGCTGGAGATGCAATTTTGGGTTTTGACCTTGCCCATGGAGGCCACCTGACGCATGGTTCTCCTGTCAATTTTTCTGGGAAGCTATACCAAGCCAATTTTTATGGTGTGGAAGAAGCTACAGGGGTAATCGATTACGACAAGGTGGCGGAGAAGGCAATTGCCGTTCAGCCAAAAATGATTATTTGTGGGGCTTCTGCCTATTCAAGAGACTGGGATTATGCCCGTCTTCGCGAGATTGCCGATGAGGTGGATGCCTTGTTGCTTGCGGATATTTCTCACCCATCTGGCTTGATTGCTAGAGGACTTCTCAACGATCCCTTGGAGCATTGCCATATCGTGACTACGACGACACACAAGACACTTCGTGGTCCTAGAGGTGGTTTGATTATGATGCGTGAGGATTTTGACAATCCTTGGGGATTGACTACGCCTAAGGGAGAAATCAGAAAAATGTCTGCGCTTTTGGATATGGGAGTTTTCCCAGGAACGCAAGGTGGTCCTTTGGAACACATCATTGCTGCCAAGGCAATAGCCTTTGAGGAAGCACTTTCGGATGAATACATGCAGTATGTAATTCAGGTTAAATTGAATGCTTCGGTGATGGCTGATGAATTTGTATCTCGTGGATACAAGCTTATTTCAGGAGGTACAGACAATCACCTGATGCTAATTGACCTTCGGAATAAGGACTTGACTGGAAAGCTTGCCGAGGAAACGCTCGGAAAAGTGGACATCACGATCAACAAAAACATGGTACCTTTCGATACGAAGTCTCCTTTTGTAACTTCTGGAATGCGCGTAGGAACTGCTGCAGTGACTACCCGAGGACTGAAGGAGGCCGACATGAAAAAAATCGTAGACCTTATCGATAGAGCCCTACACCATCATGCTGACGATGCCGCACTTGCACAACTCAAGTCGGAAGTCAATGCATGGATGGTTCAATTTCCTTTGTATTAATCCAAATAGTTTAAAGTGGCCTTAGATCAATATAAAGACGAAGAAGAAGAGGGTGGAATGTCCTTTTTGGATCATTTAGAAGCCTTACGCTGGCATATTCTGCGAGCAGTCTCTGCGGTACTGATTTTTTCAGTAGCTGCATTTATTGCGAAAGACTTCATTTTCGGGGTGTTGATCTTGGGACCATCCAAAGTTGATTTCTGGACCTATCGGGTACTTTGTGATTTGGGTAATTTCCTGAATACTCCTGCACTTTGTATCGATCAATTGCCGTTCACGATTCAAAGCCGTCAGATGACTGGACAGTTTTCCATGCACATGACTTCCAGTATCGTGGTGGGCCTAGTAGCTGCCTTTCCCTATTTGTTTTGGGAGGTATGGAGATTCATTAGTCCAGGCTTATACGAGAAAGAGCGAGGTGCAGCGCGTGGAGCTGTGTTCTTTGTCAGCTCTTTGTTCCTTTCAGGGGCGGCATTTGGGTACTACGTACTTTCTCCGCTTTCCATCAACTTCCTCGCGAATTACCAGCTGGATCCTAGCATTGCGAACGAATTTGACATCACCTCCTACGTTTCTACCCTGACGATGTTGGTATTGGCTTCTGCACTCATGTTCCAGCTGCCTGTAGTGGTTTACTTTTTGTCCATGTCTGGCTTGGTGACTTCCAAGATGCTAAAAACATACCGAAGACATTCTATCGTAATCATCCTAATTGTATCAGCAATTATTACTCCCCCAGATGTGGTGAGCCAGTTGTTGATTGCCATGCCGATCTTGGTGCTTTACGAGGTAGGAATACTGATAGCCAAGCGTTTGGAGAAACAAAGAGCGATTAAGCAAGCTGAATTTGACCGCAATAAAGACGCTTAATAAGTGATGACAATGCGAATCGCAATCGGAGGGGACCATGCAGGTGTAGGATACAAGGAGCAGCTAAAGCAGCACTTGGGCACACTTGGCTATATTGTGAAGGACTTTGGACCCTTTTCAAATGCTTCTGTAGATTATCCGGATTACGTTCACCCACTTTCATTAGCCCTAGAAGCTGGAGAGTTTGACTTCGGAATAGTGATTTGTGGGAGTGGAAATGGAGTAGCCATCACAGCCAATAAGCACCAAGGCATCCGTGCGGCACTTTGCTGGAATGAGGAGTTGGCCGCCTTGTCACGACAGCACAACGATGCCAATGTACTTGCCATCCCTGCTCGATTTATTTCCTATGAGTTGGCCGAAAAGATGGTAGAACTCTTTTTAACCACCCCATTTGAAGGGGGAAGGCACCAAAGCCGGGTCACTAAAATTGCCTGTTCCTAGGATACCAAAAAGGGTCTTGATTTATAAAATCAAGACCCTTTTCTTTTAAGATCGCCATTTGGCGATTTATTTTTTTCCAGCTAGTTGGTCTGCAAGAAGCAGGGCGGTGTAGAGGTTGGCAATTTTTCCTGAGGTACAGAGGTCTTCCAATGCGAGTTCTTGATCCCCTACCCGAACTTGGAGGGGAACGGAGATACCGGAATCTAAAATGACCCCCTTCACCTGCACAGCAGAGAGTTGAGGATAGAGCGATCGAATCACTGCAGCCATCCCTGCCACAGCAGGTGCAGCCATCGAGGTGCCTCCTTCAACTCCATAGGAATCGAAAGGTAGCGTGGAGAAGATCTCATCTCCAGGGGCAAAAATATCCACACTTCGCTTTCCATAATTGGAGAATGAGGCAATCATTTCAGGACCATAATTTGGTGTCAAAGCACCTACGGTCAAGTAATTGTCATTCATCGGTGAGGGCATCTGGCTGTACTGGTCATTTGGATAATTGCTGTTTTCAGGATCATCCAAATCAACCCCATCATTCCCTGCCGCATGTACGAACAGTACATCCTTTGCTGCAGCATATTGCAAGGCTTCTTGCACCCAAGCGGCATTGGGAGAGAGTTTCTTTCCAAAGCTGGCATTAATCACCTTTGCACCCTGATCTACGGCGTAGCGGATGGCTAAGGCAATATCCTTGTCGTATTCATCTCCATCAGGCACTGCGCGCAAAGCCATTATTTGTACCCCTTGAGCCACTCCCTTCACTCCTTTTTTGGTAGCTCTGTTTGCCGCCAAAATCCCTGCCACATGGGTACCATGGCTTTCGCTGTCTTTGCGATTGTTTGGATTGCCGTTTCCGTAGGTTTTATCCGTGATATCATAAGGATTGTCTCCAACTGGTTTTCTCCCATCAAATTCGAGGTTCAGGTTGAAATCCAATCGAGACTGGTAGTAGGTAATTCCTTCCCTCAAATCTGCCAGTGCCGAGGGAATGTCCTGGCCCATTTCCAATACCTGGCTTACCATCCATATTGCTCGTTCTTCCTCCTCGCCTTCAGGGACAAAACTTTCAAGATCTTTCAGTGTATAGCTTTCCTTCCCTAGTTTTTTCTGGAGGGTTTGATGGGCAGCACTGATGAATTTTTCAATCTGTTCAAATTGAGGTACGGATGCTTTAGCCGCTGCGAGCTCAGTTTCATAGAGTGCGCTTGCCTTTTTTTGAAGGATCGGATCCCCTAAATTTTTGGCGAGAATCCGTACAAATTCAAGTTGCTCCTCGGAGGATTCCCCCAAAAAATTATAGCCATGTACATCGTCCACATACCCATTTTGGTCGTTGTCAATGCCATCCCCAGCAATCTCCTTGGGGTTTTTCCAAAGTACCTCCTTGAGATCTTCATGGGCAAGGTCGATGCCAGAGTCAATAATGGCTACCAGTATGGGTTGCCCTTTTCTCTTTTTGATGAGTTCAGCATAGGCACGATCTATGCTCATTCCGGGTACGGTATCTTGAAAAGGATCCAAATGCGCCCAATATAATTTTTCCTTTTCAGCCAAAGGCCTAGTTCTAGAAATAGGACTCAAGGTAGCAGGATTTGCTTTCTGCGCCATCGTAGCGCTGCTAACGCCTATCAGGCAAAGGATTCCAATCAAGAAGAAGTGTATCTGTTGGGTTTTCATAACGGGTGAAATGAGGATTGGAAGATTTGTTAATTCCTAAGGTAGGATCACTTTCGTGTTTTGTATTTTAGGCTATAGATTCCAGGAGTAGTTTCCGAGTAAAACTCCTTGAGAGCAGGCAGCTCTTCTAGCAAATCCTTAAAATGGCCTTCCTTATCTAGAACTTTTTTTGGCAGTTGGCGTCGAATCATTTGGAAGACCTGGGCTTTTTGGGGTAAGGTTTTTTCTTGTTTGAGGTAGCTTACTGACATGTTGTAATTCAAAAATGGGCCTTCTAAAGAATTAGCAAGGTAAGGAGATGGGTCGTTTTCCAAAACCATCACTCCTGTATTTTGGAGAGGGCGTGTTTCGTCTGTGGCAACTGCAAAATATGTGGTGTCGACAGCCGTTCGAGCAGTCCAATAGTAGGATGCCAAAATGGGCATAACTAAAACTAACCCAAAAAATGCAGGTCTAATTAGAAATGTCCAGCCGAATTGTAAAAAAAACTGGCTGATAAAGTAGCTCAGGGCAGGTAAAAATACCACGAGTTGGTAGGAGGCATTATTTTTTACAAAGAAAAACAGACCGGCAGAAAAAAGAAGCCAGATCACAATAAGCTGCCTTTGCTTTTGTTGATTGATGGTCGCTCCACGAAAAAAGGAGCTGATTGTGAAGCCAATCAAGGCGAGCAGCAAGGGGAAGGCCCCAGGTGCAAGCCAACTTAAGGCAGGCTGGTACCCATATACAGGGTAATTGAATACAATCGGCCAAATTTGTAAGGCTTGTTGCAGGCCGTCATTCCAAAAATAAAAAACAAAAATGAGCAAGATGGGCAGTAAGAAGCCCATAATGGATAGAAATAATTGGCGTATGGTAAATCCAGATATGGCCAATCCTGTAAATGCAATAAAGGGAAGGAAAAAAATGAAATTCCAGTGGAAGCCAGCAGCTAGCCCCCCATAAATTCCAATGAGAAGCGTGGATTCACTGCTTTCCTTTTGAAGGACTGTATGTGAGAATAGCTGTCCAAAAGCCAACAGCAAAAAAGTACTCCCCATTAGTGTTGGGGATAAGTACATGAGGTCAAAGGAAAAATGAAACAAGGCCGCCAGTAGGATGGCAGGCAAATAGGTAGTTTCTTCAAATACTCGGTACTTGATTAGGGTGCTATTCCAGTAGTAAATCTGAAACAAAACAAAAACTTTTCCGAGAAGGAGATAGGCTATCGGGCTTCTTCCAAATAGGAGATGGATCCCAGAGAATACCCCAGCAGATAGCGGGCCCGTGTCATCAATTACATCCACATAAAGTAGGTACCCTTCGCTCAAGCGCTCTCCTAAAACCATCCACATCAATGCAGGAGTCGTGCTTGGAAATGAGAAAAAAACCCAAGAGATTACGCTAAACAAGATCACGTAGAGTAGAATTCCAACTAGGCGAATGGGGTCGTTTACTATAAAAAAATTGAACAAGGTGGATATGGGGTATTTGGTTTTAACTCGAAATTAAAGCATGCCCAAGTATTTCGCTAAATTTGCATCATAAATACTTCAGATGGAAAGCAAAAGACAATTAAAATACGCAAAATTAATTCAAAAAGAGCTGGGGGATATTTTTCAAAAAGAGGCCAAACACTTGGTAGGCTCCACCCTAGTGACCATTACTCGGGTAATGATGAGCCCTGATTTGGGATTTGCCAAAGCCTACCTCAGTTTTTTGTTGCCCAATCCAAAGCCACAATTTGATGCAATCAATGAAAACAAAAAGGAAATTCGCCATGCTTTGGCAAAGCGTATCGGCAAATCTGTTCGCGTGATTCCTGAATTGGCGTTTTTCTCGGATGAGTCCGCCACCTATGCGCAGCACATGGATAAAGTGATTTCAGATTTACACATTCCACCTGCTCCCGAAGAGGAGGAGGAAGAGGATTAACTATTGATTCAACTCGTGAACACAAGTTCTTTTATTGCAGGCAGGTATTTCCGGAGCAAGAAGAAGCAAAACTTCATCACCATTCTATCCCTGATCTCGATGGTAGGCGTAGCCATCAGTACCATGGCTTTGGTGGCGGTGATGTCCGTGTTTAATGGGTTAGAGGACCTTATCCGAGGCCTTTTTTCAAGTTTTGACTCCGAGCTTCAAGTGACGCCAGTTGCTGGAAAGAGTTTTGTAGCAACTGAGGTTTGGTTAAATGGCATCCGAGAAGTGGAAGGGGTGGAGGTCATTACCGAAGTAATTGAAGACAATGCCCTCCTAGAATACCGAGGCAATCAACACATCGCCCGAGTCAAGGGAGTATCCGACAATTACTTTGACCACGAGCGCTTCTCAAAGGGGTATTTTTGGGGAGATACCACCTTGGGAACAGCTACACGACCGGGAGCCATCCTTGGCCGAGGGGTAGCTTTTGCACTTTCTGTCAACTTAGACGACATCAATTCCGTCCTCCAAATCTACTACCCTAAAGCACCAAAATCTGCGGCTTCTCTAGACCCCAACCAGCTGTATACTGCAGGACAGGTGGAGCCACGAGGATTTTTCAGTATAGAGCAGGGTGTGGATAACGAATACATCCTTGTCCCGCTTGATTTTTTTAAAGACTTGCTCAGCTATGGCCAAAAGCGAACTGCCTTAGAACTTAAGGTTGCTTCGGGGTATTCCATTTCAAGTGTGCAGCAAGCAGTACAAACGCATCTGGGAACGGAGTTCGCCGTAAAAAATGCCGATGAACAACATGCAACGCTGATTCGTACCGTGAAGCTAGAGAAGCTAGTGGTGTTTTTGACGCTTACCTTCATCCTGGCTTTGGCATCCTTTAACATTTTCTTTTCCTTAAGTATGTTGGCCATTGAAAAGAAAAAGGACCTCGCAGTTTTGAAATCCATGGGGGCAAAAAACTCCTTGATCCGAGGGATATTCTTGAAGCAGGGGGCTTTAATTGCCTTTTCTGGAGCTGTTTTGGGCTTGATTTTAGGCCTACTGCTGGTAGGGGCTCAAGAAAAATTTGGGTTGATCTCCTTGGGCATTTCTTCCGGAGTGGTGGATGCCTATCCGGTGCGAATTCATTGGCCTGACTTGGGATGGATTAGTTTGGCAGTGGTAACCATCACCCTCCTAGCTTCCTGGCGTCCGGCTTGGATTGCAGCTCAAGTGGATCCCTTAGAGGAACTTTAGTCTACAAATCTCATTTGCATAGGCTGACGCCTCCTCCAATTCTTTTCTTTCGTCTATTTTTTGTAGTAATATGGCTTTATGAATAAATCTAGTTTCGATGTCGTTGTCGTAGGCTTGGGTGCAGTAGGGAGCGCAACCTTGTACCAGCTGAGCAAGCGAGGAATAAATTCCTTGGGAATAGATCAGTTTGAACCACCACATACCCTAGGTTCGAGCCATGGAGAAACGCGTATTACTCGACTGGCTGTAGGTGAAGGAGAGGAGTATGTGGCCCTTGCCAAGCGTTCACATGAGATTTGGGCCGAATTGGAAGCGATATCGGGGCAGAAGATCCGAACAAAAACCGGGGGAATTCTTTTAGATTCAGGCCTGGACCCCTGGTCCAAACATGGGGTCGAAGGTTTTTGGGAGCGCACCCTTCGCTATGCTCAAAATCAGGAGATTTCACATCGAGTTTTATCCCATCAAGAGTTTAAAGAAAGTTATCCACCCTTTCTGCTACCTCCCTCAGGGAAGATTTATTGGGAAGAAGAGGCAGGCTACCTTTTCCCCGAAGTGGCGATACAGACCCAGCTGGACCTTGCCCAAAAACAAGGAGCTACCGTTTGGACCTCATCCAAAGTAACGTCCATTCAAGCTCAGGGGGAGTATTTTGAAATTCAAGTGGAGGGAAAAGAAATTCTAGCCAAACAGGTAGTGCTCTGTGCGGGTGGATGGGTGAAGGATTTTTTACCGCTGCCCACCCAAAAGAAATTGAAGATTTGCCGCCAAGTTTTGTACTGGATAGCAGTAGAGGAGGGATACTCCGATTGGGAACAATACCCGATTTGGATGTGGGGCTATGGTGCTGCGCCAGAAGATTTTATTTATGGGTTTCCTTCACTGGATGGGAAGTGCATCAAAATGGCCTCCGAATCCTTTGTGGAAGTAGCTCATCCAGATCAGTTGAACCGGGAAGTATCAGAGGAGGAACAGGAAATTTTCTGGAATACCAAGGTGGAGGGGAAATTGACAGGATTGAAAAAACAGTTCCTCAGGACGTCGGTCTGTTTTTATACGGTCACTGAAGATTCTCAATTTCTCATTGAAGCCATGGCTGGGGATCAAAATTTTCTCTGGGTATCTGCCTGTTCGGGTCATGGATTCAAACATTCCGCAGCTTTGGGAGAGGATCTAGCCAAAAGACTTGGGTATTAACGAGGGGTAAGGGATTCCTTTCAACTTTTATAGTCAAATCCGCCTTGAAACCTGTATTTTTGTGACCTGAATAGCGACCTATACCTATGGCAAAGCAACGAGGGACTGCACTAGAACCCGAAGAAAAAAGAAGGATCAACAAGCAGAATCTAAGCAAGTTGAACCAGATTTTTCAGTTTCTGATTCCCTACAAAGGTGCGTTTTTTGCAGGACTAGTTTTTCTGTTGTTTTCCTCGCTCACCTTGTTGAGTTTTCCGTATGTAGCTGGAAAATTGATTGATACTGCCCAAGGATCTGTTTGGATTTTTTCAGATATCAACCACATTGCCTTGCTACTGTTAGGCATCTTGGCCCTTCAAAGTGTTTTCTCCTTTTTTCGAGTTTGGCTGTTTGCCCTAGTCTCTGAAAAGGCCATGCGTGATATTCGTCTTGCGGTTTATGGGCGACTGGTGCGTTTGCCGATCCCTTTTTTTGATAAGCGCCGAACTGGTGAACTTATCAGTCGAATCACTTCAGATGTAGGCTTACTTCAGGATACCTTTTCCACGACGCTTGCAGAACTTTTTCGCCAGGTAGTGACTTTGGTGGCGGGCGTTGCCTTTCTCTTGTTCAACACCCCCAAGCTGACTGTTTTCATGTTGGCGACCTTTCCGGTGCTGGTGCTGTTTGCCTTGATTTTTGGGAAGTTTATCCGAAGGCTGTCTAAGAAAACGCAAGACGAGCTTGCCGCTGCCAATGTCATTGTCGAGGAGACCCTGCAGTCCATCAGCACGGTCAAATCTTTTGTTGGTGAAGCCTACGAGGCAAATCGCTACGGTAAAGGCTTGGAAAAAGTAGTTCGTGTAGCACTAGCGGCAGCAAAATACCGAGGTGCGTTTATTTCCTTTATCATTTTTGCCCTTTTTGGAGGGATCGTAGGGGTGATGTGGTATGGCGCAAGTCTGGTCGCTTCCGGGGAGATGAGTGTTGGGGAACTGGTTTCTTTTGTGCTCTACACCACCTTTATCGGGGGATCGATTGCTGGCTTGGGCGATATTTACAGCCAGCTTCAGAAGGCGATTGGAAGTTCTGAGCGTGTGGTAGAGCTATTGGCAGAGGAAGAAGAGGCAGGGAATGGAGCGCAGATGGCTGCGATTAAAGGAACCATCGAGTTTGATGAGGTAGGCTTTCATTACCCCACGCGTACCGAGGTGGAGGTATTAAAGGGAGTATCCTTTCAGATTCAATCTGGAGAGAAGGTTGCTCTGGTAGGACCTTCAGGTGCTGGAAAATCAACCATTATTCATCTATTGCTTCGGTTTTACGAAGTTACCACAGGTCAAATCCGGATTGATGGGGAGCCAATCACCCATTGGAACTTGGCTTCTTTGCGAAATAAAATAGGCATTGTTCCTCAAGAAGTACTCTTGTTTGGTGGCAGTATCCGAGAAAATATTGGCTATGCCAAGCCTAATGCTACGGAAGAAGAGATTATTCTTGCTGCAAAAAAAGCAAATGCCTGGCAATTTATCTCTCAGTTTCCGGAGGGCTTGGACACCTTGGTTGGAGAGCGTGGAATCAAACTTTCTGGAGGGCAGCGGCAGCGAGTAGCCATTGCGAGGGCTATCCTAAAAGATCCTGCAATTTTGATTTTGGATGAGGCTACTTCCTCCTTGGATGCAGAATCAGAGGCTTTGGTGCAGGAGGCCCTCAATGAATTGATGAAGGGCAGAACCACCCTTATCATTGCACACCGACTCGCAACGATCCGAAAGGTGGATCGAATCTATGTGTTGACAGATGGGAAGATTGTAGAGCAGGGGAGCCATCAAGAGCTGGTGCAAGACGCTTCTGGCATATATGCGAATCTTGTTCGCTTGCAGTTCGCGGATTAATCCAGGTTGTGAGCCGTAATGGATTTGGTAAGCCCAAGTACTTTCTCCTTGAGGAGGGATGCCCCTGGAAATAAGGCTTTCATTTCTTGGGCATTGAGGAGCCGAATTTCAGCTATGTATTGGCTTGCTTCTGCCGAGTTCCATTTTTTCAAGCGGCTGAACTTCGTTTGGGTCAAAACAAGGTGAAGGAAAGCCTTAGGATAATACTGCGCAAAAGGCAAAGCATAATGTGCCTCAATTGGAAAATAAACATTAGGGGTTTGAATAAAATAGCTTTTTCCCACGCGGAGAATCTCCGAAGCCATCTTTTGTTGCTGCTCTAGGGTATACAAATGCTCGATGACCGAATTTGAAAAAACTAAATCAAAGCTACCCTTTTCAAATTCGCGCATATCCGTGGCATCGCCTTGTACAGCATGGATAGCCGGATGGCTAGTTTCCACAGGGTAGAGGTTGAGTAAAGTGATACGAAGGCCAGGATGAGAAAGTAGGGCGCTGTGTTGCCAAAAATAACTCGTCCCTCCCACATCCAAAATTTCAATTTTTTCAAGGCCCGAAAAGCGAGAAAAAAATAGTTTTTCGAATTCCTGAAGCCTTTTTAAGCGAAACTTATAACCTAAAGATTTGGGATTATCAGAAGAGGCTAAAAAATTAAACAGGGAGGACATGTACTTTTTGTTCCTTGAAAGGTTAGAAATTTATCCAAAAGTAATAAGCCTTGAGAATTTCTTTCTTAATTTTACAAAGTTTCCTTCCTCTACTCCAATTTTTGTCAGTTTTTTAGACAAAAGGTGGATGTACTAGTTTTGTATTTTTATGAAGAGAAGATTTGATACGTATTTTCCTTGGCTGTTTACGGCCAGTGATTTTTTTGCATGCCTACTCTCTTTGTCGGTAGCTAACTTTTTTTTACAACGCTTTCACGTGTTGGAGGAAACTGAATTTTCAGCGTACCTGCCCTTGGCCCTGCTTTGGATATTGATTTCTATCCTTCGAAAAGATTACAAGATTGGGAGAACTGAGGAGTATGAAGATACTTTAAGCAGATTTTCAGTTTCACTTCTATGGTTTTTGGGTGCTACAGCCATTCTTTGGACGCCTCTTCAAGTTGGAAATTACCGCTGGATTCAAATTGGCTCGCTAGGAATTACACTTGTCTTCCTGATGGGATTTTTCAGGGTTGGCGTACAACTGATTCTTAAAAGATACCGGGCATTGGGGAATAACTTCCAAAATGCAATCATTGTAGGCAAGGGTGCAACCAGCCCAAAATTGGTGGATGTCCTTCGAATCCGTAAGGATTTTGGCATCAATTTTCTCGGATACTTTGACGATCAATCTGATTGCGAACAAACTCGCGGGGAAATTGGAGACTTATTTGAAGTAGCACCAAAGATGAACCTTGATTTAATTTACATCCATGAAAAGCTGGATGCTAGCCTTGTAAAGCGCGTGATTGATTTTGCTGACGAAAATTACATCAAGGTTAAAATGATTCCTGGGCAGAGTCTTCAGCTGGAGAAAAATCTATCCTTCTCTCGCTATGGAGATTTCTTTGTCATCAATGTCAATGAAACTCCCTTGGATCATCCTTTGAATAGCTTTGCAAAACGGATTTTTGACCTTGTATTTGCCAGCTTTGTAACCGTATTTATCCTTTCTTGGCTTATTCCTTTGGTAGGATTATTGATCAAATTGGAATCTAGAGGCCCTATATTTTTTATACAGGAGCGAAATGGACTAAACAATAAGGTTTTTAGTTGCCTGAAGTTTCGTTCCATGACACCAAATGATTATGCTGACTCACATCAGGCCATAAAGAACGATCCGCGGGTAACGGCGATAGGTGCATTCCTTCGAAAGACTTCTTTGGATGAGATGCCACAGTTTTTGAATGTGCTAATGGGAAGTATGTCAATCGTGGGTCCTAGACCGCATACTTTACCGATGAATGACACCTTTAGAACCCAAATTGACCGCTACAATTCTCGGCATAAAATTAAGCCAGGGATTACAGGCTTGGCTCAGGTCAGAGGATACCGAGGAGAAATCGAAAATTCCTTCCAAATACGGTCTAGAGTTCGATTGGATTATTTCTACATCAACAATTGGTCTTTTCTTCTAGACATGGAGATCATGGTCAAAACCGTTTACGAGTTGCTGTTCAATCGTGAAAATGCCTATTGATTTGGCGGACACTTGTCGCTATTGTCATTCAACTCAGGGAACAAATTTTTTAGCTACAGAGCGAATGCTCGGAATGGGAGGAGAGTTTACCTATACTTCTTGCACCTCTTGTGGATCAATCCAACTTTCGTCTATCCCCGAAGATTTGGGTCCCTACTATCCTAGCGATTATTATTCCTTCAGCTCCCTTCAGTCCTCTGGCTTTTTTCGAAACCTGCTAAAAAAGGTTCGTATTCGAGCGTATTTCGCTACGGGATTAAACCTTTTTTTACCACCCTTTGGGGGTTCTTGGCTCAAAAAACTCAGCCCTAAAGTTACAGACCGAATTGCAGATGTAGGCTGTGGTAATGGGCAGTTACTGTACGAACTGCATGTTTCTGGATTTAAGGATTTGCATGGTTTTGACCCCTTTTTGGATAATGAAAGCCAGTTAGGCGCTGGCCTAAAGCTCTGGAATAAAGAATTTGGCCAAACTGCCCTCAACTTTGATGTAGTCATGTTGCATCATTCATTCGAACACATGGCAGACCCTGAACAGGTAGTAAAGACCTGTTTTGATCGATTAAATCCTGGCGGTACGCTCTTGGTGCGCTGCCCTGTTTCGGATGCGAAAGTTTGGAAAGAAAAGCAATCGCTTTGGGTTCAGTTGGATGCGCCTAGGCATTTGACCATTCCAAGTACCAAAGGATTCCTTGCCGTAGCACAACGTTGTGGCTTTGAGGTTCAAGAAGTTGTATTTGACTCTACGGCCTTCCAGTTTTGGGGTACAGCACTCTATGAGCAGGGAGAGAAGCTGGACAGTGGAAAAGTGAACGCCTTGTTTTCTGAAAAACAGTTGGTAGAATGGGAGCAAAAAGCGATTCAATACAATCAGGAAGGTGTTGGAGACCAGGCCTGTTTTTTTTGCGTCAAGCCTGGAAAAAAAGTTGAGGCATGAAAGGAATGGGCAAGTACTTTATAGGCCTCCTTCCTCCACCTGCACTAGAGACCAGCCTTCACCAGGTTAAAGTAGATTTGAAAACAAATTTTGAAGTAAAATATGCACTCCAATCCCCTGCTCACCTTACCTTGAAGATGCCTTTTCGGTACAAGGAGGCAAAGGAACAGGAACTAGTAATTCGAATCACCAGTTTGCTAGAGGGGCAACAATCATTCACCCTCCAGCTCAAGGGGATAGGACACTTTGGAAGGAGAAATATTCACCACCAGCTTGCACCATCCAGTCCTCTGTTTGAACTCCAAAAGGGATTGCGAGGGTTTTGTAAACGATACTTGCATCTGGTAGAGGAGCTCAGCGACCGCAACTTTCAACCGCATATTACCTTGGCTTACAAAGACTTGAAAGCAGAACATTTTGAAGAGGTGCTGGCATTTGCAAAAAAAAACGCAATTCAGTCTGATTTCTTGGTAGATAGAGCCTATTTACTAAAAAATGTGGAGGGCCGATGGAAGGTTGTCGCTCCGCTTATTTTTGGCAATAGGGTAGAAATTCCACATCCTACATCGAAAGGTGAAATTTTGTAGTAGCTAATCTTTCAGATTATAAACAATTTACCCTGAATTGAGGATTTAACTACACCAGGATACACCCATGAAAAAAGCGCTAGTAGTTGGTTCGGGCATTGCAGGCATAGCATCCTCCATAAGATTGGCGGTGAAAGGGTATGATGTAGAGGTATTTGAAGCGAATGCCTATCCCGGTGGTAAGCTTACTGCGATACAGGGGAATGGGTATCGTTTTGACGCTGGCCCCTCCTTATTTACGTTGCCCGAGCAAGTCGAAGAATTATTTCTTCTGGCAGGAAAGAACCCGGCCGACCACTTTGAATACGATCGCTTGGAAGTGGTGTGCCATTATTTTTGGGAAGACGGCAAGAAAGTCAAGGCTTGGGCCGATCCCGAGCGCTTTGCGACTGAAGTAGCTTCGGAACTTGGGGTTTCTGAACAAGGAATCAAGGAGGTATTGAAGCGTTCTTCATTTATATACGACCATCTCTCCCCCCTATTTATGCACCGCTCCTTGCACAAGTTGAGCACTTGGATAGGACCTCAGGCAATGAAAGCCTACATGAATTTGGGAAAGCTCGGGCTTTTTTCCACCATGAATGCCTTCAATAAGCGGATTTTGAAGGACCCCAAGCTGGTGCAACTCTTCAACAGATATGCCACCTACAACGGTTCCGACCCCTACCAGACTCCGGCAACCTTGACCATTATTCCCCACCTGGAGTTTAACCTAGGCGCCTATTTCCCAAAGCAGGGCATGCACGACATCTCCATGAGCTTGTACAAATTGGCCTTGTCCTTGGGCGTTCGCTACCATTTCAACGCACCGGTAGAAGAAATTCTCGTCCAGAATCAGCGAGCCTGCGGACTTCGAGTTCAGGGACAAGTAGTAAGTGGAGATCTTGTGGTCAACAACATGGATATGGTCAACGCTTACAAGACCATTCTCAAAAAGCAGGAACAACCTAAAAAACTATTGGAGCAACCCAAGTCTAGTTCAGCGCTGATCTTCTATTGGGGAATAAGGCAGGTATTTGAGGAAGTGGGCATGCACAACATCTTTTTTTCGGAGGATTACAAGCAGGAGTTTGAACACCTATTTAAAAAGGGGACGATTTATGAGGATCCGACGGTATACATCAACTGCACTTCAGTATCCAAGCCAGACGATGCACCGACTGGCGCCATGAATTGGTTTACGATGATCAATGTGCCCAACAACCAAGGCCAAGATTGGGATCAGTTGATTGCCAAGGCGAGGAAGGATATCCTTGCCAAGCTGAGCCGTCTCTTGCATGTAGATATTGAACAATTGATTGACTTCGAAGAAATTTTAGACCCCAGAACCATTGAATCCAGAACTTCCTCTGCGCAGGGAGCTTTATACGGCAATAGTTCGAATACCCGATTTGCTGCATTTTTGAGACATCCCAACTTTTCTAGCCATCTGGAGAACTTATACTTCTGTGGAGGATCCGTGCATCCTGGGGGAGGAATTCCTTTGGCTTTGCTTTCTGCAAAAATTATGTCCGAGGACATACCCGAACTAAAAAAATAACCCTGGATCAAAAACAAAAAAAGCGGCACATCAAAAGAGGCCGCTTTTTTAAGTTTGGGAAGGGAGTATTAACCCACTCGCTCGTATTGATTGAAGAAGAAACTACCTTCAATGGCTGCATTTTCATCCGAGTCAGAACCGTGAACGGCGTTTGCTTCAATGGATTTAGCAAAAATTTTACGGATGGTTCCCTCTGCTGCGTTTGCAGGGTTGGTCGCGCCAATAAGGTTGCGAAAATCTTCTACTGCGTTTTCTTTTTCCAGAATAGCTGCGATAATTGCTCCAGAAGACATGTAGTTGCAAAGGTCTTTGTAAAAAGGTCTTTCGCTATGTACCTCATAAAATTTGCCAGCCAATTCTGGGCTGAGTCGGGTTGCTTTTAGAGCAACGATTTTAAAACCTGCTGCTTCAATCATTTTTAAGATTGCACCTGCATTGCCTGCTTCGAAAGCATCTGGCTTAATCATGGTGAATGTTCTGGTTCCTGCCATGGGATTTGGAGTTTCATTGGTTTATTTCGGCTGCAAAATTAGCGCTTTTTGGTTCATAATTAACTAGGCGCAATAGAATTCTCTGTTAGTTGCTTCAGTATCAATAAATTTCATGCTTTGGGAATTGTTTAAAATTTACTGACCTTTGCTGGCTCTGGAGCCAAGAGTGCGGCTGAATCGAATTAATGGAAGCATTAGGTACGCTTATTCAAAAACTTTCCTCCCCTAGGAAAATCGTCATTACCACTCATGTGAAGCCTGATGCAGATGCCTTGGGGTCTTCTTTGGGTCTATCCAACTACCTAATCAAGAAAGGGCACGAGGTTACGGTCATCACTCCCTCTGACTATCCTTATTTTTTGACCTGGATGAAAGGCAATGATCAAGTTTTGGACTTCTCCAAGGATGGAGACCACAAGAAAGCCTTAGGGAAGTTGGAAAAGGCGGAGTTGATTTTCTGCCTTGATTTTTCTGTCCTGAATCGGGTCAATGAATTAGGAGAATTGATCCGTCAGTCCAAGGCCTTTGTGGTAAATATCGATCACCACCAGGATCCAGAGGATTTTGCACAGTTTAGGTTGTGGAGCACAGCTGCAGCAGCTACTTGTGAGTTAGTGTATGAATTGATTGTGGAGCTTGGGGACAAAAACCTGATTGATAAGCACATTGCTGCCTGTCTTTATGCTGGGATCATGACCGATACGGGAGGATTTCGTCATCCCAATACCACCAAAAATGTCCACTTAGTGGTTGCAGAATTGTTGGAGGCTGGAGCAGATGCGACAGCGATTGCCAACCTGATTTACGACTCCAATTCCTTAAACAGGCTCAAATTCATTGGCTTTGCCATCACAAAGCGCTTGGTAGTGAGGGAAGATTTGCATTTGGCTTACTTTAAAATAAGTAAAAAAGATCTTAAAAAATATCAAAGCCAGACTGGAGACACAGAAGGTTTGGTGAATTATGCCTTATCTTTGGATGGAGTGAAGTTAGCAGCTTTATTTTCTGAACGAGAAGATGGCGTAAAAATCTCCTTTCGTTCAAGTGTTGATGTAGCAGTGAATAAGTTTGCGGCTGCACACTTTGGAGGAGGAGGTCATAAAAATGCAGCCGGAGGTAAATCTTCCTCTAGCTTGAAAAAAACAGTTGCACGATTTGAGTCCCTTGTTCAAGAGTACCAAGAAGACCTTTTTGATTCCAAAGAAGTACCTACACTATAACCCCAATCTTAAAAATTTGAAATTCACCTATCCTTTTATGAAAAATTACAAATCACTTGTTCTCATTTTTGCCCTAATCGTTGGGTTAGGCACTCTTTCTTCTTGCAAAAAAACTAAAGTTACAGAGAAGGATGCCATCGAATTTACCTACGTAGAAGAAGGCAAAGAGAAGCCTGCCAATGGTGAATTTCTATTGTATAATTTAGAGATTTTGACCCAGACTGATTCAGTAATTTACAGTACCTTGACCCAACCATTTCGAGGCTATTTAATG